>OGVZ01000011.1_pt1 | contig 23611 bp, 17 predicted proteins | sample 1575881 | NCBI WGS metagenome assembly OGVZ01 (sample SAMN07581520, study PRJEB24739) | freshwater metagenome | place: Singapore | collected 2015-01
GGTGGTTCTTCCTACATTTACGAACAGGTTGGTGAGATGATTGATGACGCAATTCGTCTCCGTAAGAAACTCCCACTTTACTCTAACTGAAACAATGCAATTCCAAGTTCTTGACATTGAGTTTGATTTTGATTATGACATTCATACTGATGAATACAATCGGTTGATGAATGAAACATTCGGTCAAATATGGGAAGCAGATGATGAAGATGATCTAGTTGAAGAGATCACATGTGCAACAGGTTGGTGTATTAAGTCTCTTGATTATCGTCACGTTCTGAAATGACTGATAAAGATAAAGTATTCGCTCTAACTGAACTTATGGGTGATGTGATTCATGCTCTAGAGTTAAGACAGTATGATATAGAAGATCCTACTCTGTCTCATGAATGTGTGACTGATGCTGATAAGTTTTACCAACAAATGCTAGACATTCTAAACAACAATGATTGAAACTGATTTCTTTATTCTTGATGGTGAACAGTATCAAGAGTTTTATACTGAAGCACAAGAGGTAGGTGTTAGTATTGATTATTATTTGATGGAGTTTTGTGATGTAGAAGGTGAGGATGTTTATGTGTGATTTTATTGTTGTTCATACCATCTATAACCATAAGCATTGCACCAAGTTTGTCCATTCTTTATACGTTGAATGTTGTTTTTGATGTTAGCAACTCCACTATAGTTACCATCACCTTTAATAAAGAATGATGCCTCACTCATACTGCCAAATTCTACAATTTCGTTGGTTTTAATACTTATACCATAGACGGGTTTCTTTCTTTTTTCACTACTAATTTCAGCAATTTTTTTATAGTGGTCTATTGAATGTGCTTTTGTCGCTGGTGTCCAATCTGTTGGTTTTGATCTAAACAAATACCAACCTTTTACCTGTAATTTTTTATTGTCAGGACTGTTAAGTGACTGATGAATGGCGTGATTACTTGTACGATTTCCTTGTATTTCTTCTGCTGCATCTGCTTGCGATTTCCATATCTTTTTACGTTCTAATGTTGGATTGATACCATATACAACACCACGAACATTTATTCTCTTTTCTACTACTTTTGGTTGCTCACCTTTCCATGACCAGCGATAACCAAATGCTTGAAATGTTATTCCCTTAATACAAGCAACAATAGATTGTTTTGATTCACCATTATTAAGATCTGCTGCTGCTAATCCTACGGTTTCATAGTCTCTAACCCATTCACCTTCTAATGTATAACAACTTACTGACTTAGAATGTGGATGATTTGCCCAATACTTTCGTGGTTTTTTTATACCTTCTCCACCAAGAGTAATGTTATATCCATTCTTACCACAAGCATCAAGTTTGTTAATCCAATAGGTTTCACGTTCATTAACGTTATCATCAGAACATTCTTCTATTACTCTAAACTTAAAGTTGTCTGCTCCGTATTTACTAATAGCACGAAGTATAGGCATAGACAGAGCAGAATTATCCTCTTGTAAGTTATTAAAACTTCTTGCTAATTGTAGGTGTTGTTTCCATCTATCATATGGATTGGGTTTTGTAGTTTTACCTACATAGAGTTTGCTATTCTCAAGGTTGGTAATTGAATAGATATATGCCATTAAATTGATAAAAATATACCTGCGTTATTTATATTTAAGTGTTGAAATTCTGATAATAGTTTTCCTCAAGGTTGTGGAAAAAGTTGTTAATTTTGTGGAAAACTTGTGTTCTTATAAACCTTCCAGAGTCTTGTGCTTATGATCTTTTAATGTCTCTGGGAGTCGTTATCTAAGCGAGCATAACATAAGGACCGCACTTTTGTCAACTCCGGGGTCACAAAATCCACACAATCCCCCCTCAAAAATGCACCAGACCCTGATAAATACACCCAACCCCTTGACATAAACCCCAGGGCATCTTAGAGTATTCCCATACACATCAGGAGCACACTTATGTCGGTTTCTTACTTACAAGGACGAAAGCAGAAAGTTCGTATTACTCTGGAGTTGGATGTATTTGAGGACTTTAATGCGCACCAGATTGATTGGGAAAAGTTATTCAAACTGGAACCTGCAGAGAAGTGTGATGCTTATGTTGAAGATTTGAGTGCGCCTGATCGTTGGTAATCTATGTGTCCCACATGTTGACTTATGTGGGACACATGAAGTATAATATAAGCATCTTCATGTGGGACACATAGATTATGCCTTTTTTGAACAAATACCCTCATATGGGACACACAGAAAGAATGAGAATACCACAAAACTGTGTGTCCCACATAGAAAAAGTGTTGGGACATTATGAACGTTTATGTGGGACACATGGAGTTGAGTTTGTATATAAAATCCAAGAGAAGATTGAGGATGGTTTGATTAACATAGAATGAGCATCAGTTCTTGATACCATGTGCCAAAAGTATTAGTGTCACAATAAAATACCATTCTGGTCTGAGGTGTGTCATAGTATAAGGGTGGTTGAGACACCTCTACATTCACTCACCACCAACAAACAATGTTCGCTCAATCTTTCCCGCCTGCTGATGCTCTCCTGGAAACGATCAGCAAGATTGATTACAAGAAACACCTGCAACAGTTTGTGACACTTACTGCGACCCTTGTAGGTATTATTGTGGGTGTTGCACAGTTCTTCTACAACAAAGCAGCACAATGGTATTCTGAAGGTGGCAAAGAACTGCTGCTTGATTATACTCAACGTGCAGTGCTGTTTATCAACAATCGTACTGGTCTGTTTGATAAACTTTATGCACTCACAGTTTCTTTCTACAATCGCATTGAACTTATCGCCCATAAGATTAGCGATGTGACAGATGTAGAAGTGACACAATAAATGAGCACAGACCCTAAAATCTGTTATTGTATTCATGTGGTTGAGAGATCACCACACACACACCCATCACAAGTTCTGATCATGCGTAAGATTGAACAGCAGATGAATGATGCCATCACCAAGTGCATTGATTGGAAGAATGATAACACTGAGGTGGTTTATTCTCCCGAACGTGATGCAAACTATGTGATGTTGCATGGTAATCACATCGCAACTATTGGTGACACCTGGTTGCAACTCTTCAACTGTGGTTATAAAACAATGACCACAAAATCCCGCCTGAACGCTATTCTCTCCGCGCATGGAAATGGAGAGTATATCTATCAGAAAAAGGGTGAGTGGTTCATTAACACTTCCACCAGTGACATGGTATTTGAAGAGGGTATGATTCTGGATTGATTCTTTATACCTTGTGCCACCTGGGGAACTGGTCAAAACCCCTTGACCTTTCCCCCAATCTATGGGATTATAAAAGGGTCAAAGAACACACACCAATGACCAACACCGCAACCCGCAGCATCGACGATCTCACCACCCGCGAGCGTGAGTTTTTCTTCCGCGCACTTCGTGAGAATGACAATGCAGCGACAGATTGGGAGTTCGAAGGTTTCTGTAACCTTGGCGGGCGATTCGGTTTCTGGGGTGTAAAGAATCCCCGTCACTCTTTCGATGGTTGATTCTTACACTTTTCGTCACTAACTAACACCAACTCTCATGACTCTCACCAAACAACAAGCACTCTACATCTTCCGCAATGAGCATCAAGGTGTTGTGCGCGGTGATGTAACTTATACCCGCGAGAATTGGAATAACTTTACTGATTATCTGTGCAAGCATGGTAAGATCAGCAACCACCAGTATAACACCTGGAACAACCCTTTCTGATCTTAACTAACACCAACCACCTAACACTTTCACTCTCATGACTGTTACTCAGTTCGCTACACTGTCTAACATTGACCTTGCAATCGCTGAGGTCCAAGGTAAAGTTAAGGTGACACGGTTAGCACCAATGAAACCCCGTAAGTCTGATCTGATCATGACACAAACCAAGGGGAATCGTTGTAGAACTAACCGCAGCAGTGGCACTAACTTTGTGACACAAGTTCGCTGAGTTAGTAACACAAACTCCTGTCGCATGAGTATAAACTAGGCACCACAACAGTTCTTTATTCTTTCTTCTGTTATTATGTCCAAGACCGTGATGCTTACTCTTCTCAACCAAGGTAACACTGGTGATGAGATTCTGTCCATTCTGGATGCAATCATGAGTGAGCAATCTGCAGAGGTAAGTAACAACGAACCCACCGCAGATCCGATTGAGTTCTGATCACTAACTGTGCGGTCTCTGACTAACACTGAGGGACCGCACAGTTCTTTATACAAGTACCTAAACAGTTAGGTATTATAATTAAACAGCAGTTGTTTATTCTTTATTCGTGTAATCGCAGTTTATTCGTTATTCGTTATAGCAGTGTTTGCGATTTATTGTTTATTGTTTATATCGGGCGTAGCGCCCCCCTATATAAAAAACCCAAACTACCCTAACCTACAGAGGTGACAAAACGCGAGAGAGATATCAATAACACTCTCAAACGAAACACCCCCACCCCAAACCATTATATAAAAAAATTCCGGAGGATTAAAAATGGGCGTCAAATGGATTCACAAAAACGGAACATCAAGACCTGACAAAAGGACTCTGAAAAAAGGTGGTAAGAAAAAATAAGTCGCCGTACTGGAATTTTTGGAAAGTAGTTCTCGCAGGTTGGTTGATCAGATACCCAAAGACAATGGGTAGAATAGTATTAGTCCCCCTAGGGTTTTTGATTATACTGATATATAATGCGTTAGTAAATTAAATTTTACTACAAAAAATTCCGGAAATATTTTTTATATGGAAAAGGTTTATCACATCTACGCAAAAGATAGATGCTTATTTCATTCAATTAAAGAAGATGAGTTCCAAACAACTTGGAACACCCTCAATAATATGGTTGGTCTTATGAAGACTGACTATAATATTGAGGACTTGTCATATGAAGAATTATCTGTGAATAAGGAAACAATTCTAAATTCTTCACATTGACACCCTTTGTGGTTGGAAATGCTTTTAGCATTGACAAGACATATATAGACTGTTAAAATTTGAACTGAAAGATTATTTCTCTTATGGCAAAAGGATTTACTGTTAAAGCTGCAGCACCAAAACCCAAAGAACAAGAATGGGATATTGATGCAATTAAGCAAAGAATGAAAGGGAAGAGTATTGTATTTTGTCTTCCTGGTCGTGGATGCTCATTTATTTTTCTGAAGAATTTTGTGCAACTTTGTTTTGACATGGTTCAGAACAATATGAGTATTCAAATTTCTCAAGATTATTCTTCCATGGTTAACTTTGCACGTTGTAAGTGTCTCGGTGCAAATGTACTTCGTGGTCCGAAACAAATTCCTTGGGATGGTAAACTACAATATGATTATCAACTTTGGATTGACTCGGATATTGTCTTTGACACAAACAAGTTCTGGCAACTTTGTGATCTTGCACTGAGTGAAGATGGAACAGAACGTGAAGTAGTTGCTGGTTGGTATGCTACAGAAGATGGACACACAACCTCTGTCGCACACTGGTTGGAAGAAGATGATTTCCGCAAGAATGGTGGAGTCATGAATCATGAAACTGTGGAATCTATCAGCAAGCGTCGTAAGCCATTTACTGTAGATTACACAGGTTTTGGATGGGTGCTCATTAAGAAGGGCGTCTTTGAGAATCTTGAATACCCTTGGTTTGCTCCAAAGATGCAAGTCTTTGAGTCTGGTAACGTTCAGGATATGTGTGGAGAAGACGTTTCATTCTGTCTTGATGCAAAGGATGCTGGTTTTGATATCTGGTGCGATCCTCGTATTCGTGTTGGACATGAAAAAACTCGTATTATCTGATGAGGTATAACGTACTTTATAAAGGACGTAAAATTTATATGAACCTCACTCCTGAAGAGTGTAGTGAGGTTCTTCAAGACTTCTCCGAACGCTTTTACTCGGATGAAGACATTGATCCTAATTTAATTGAACTAGAGGAAATTTATGGCACTTAAAGGCAATCAGTTCCAACCTGGAGCACCAAAGAAAACACGTCAAGGTCGTTCTGCTCGTACACTATTGAGTGCGACCTCTCGTAATGGTAAAAAGAAAAGGTATCGTGGACAAGGTAAAGGTTAAATAATTCATAAGAGTGCTTAAATAGTAATAAGCACTCTTTTTTTTATGCATTTAACCGAAAAGGAAATTTATATTCTCAATTGGATTAAAGATGTATCCAAGGTAAGAGAAGAATTAAATGGTTTTGCAATTTGCCCTTTTGCAGGAAATGCAAAATTTAAGATCATAGAGTGTTCTGCTGAAGAAATATTGCCAATTGAAGGTTATCAAGTCATCATTTACATCATAGAAAATCACTTTGACTTAGACACAGTTCAGTTTTGGGTAGATTATCACAACTCAAAGCATGAAAAATGGAAATTTTTTGAAGATTGCCATTCATATAATACCTATATTAATGGAATTAAGACAAATAATGGCAAATATAACCTTATTTTGGGACAACCAACTGAAAAATTACGAAAATTCAGAGAAAATCTTGCTAAAACATCATATTATGATCTTTGGGACAAAGAATATTTGAAAGAAATTCTTGAAAATGACTATGATATCATTGAAAACGGGATAGAAACCCCGTAAAAAGTTCTGATTTAACAAATCAGGAGTAAAAAATGACTAAAAAAGTAGATAAAGACCAAAATTTCATGAAAAATGAGTGGGGAACTGAATTTTTGGCATCAGAGTATGGGTGGGATGAAAAAATAAAGAGGCAAAAAATGCTTCGTGAGATTTCAAACGATGATTTAACTCCAAAAACCCATGATTTTAAAATTCAAAATGAATTACATGCAAAAATTCGCAATGATGAAGACTATGATGATTGGGAATATGGAACTGAACCTCTGTATGAATCAAAAAATCCCGAATAAATAAGATAGATTTATAGTATAAAATGCCTTTAGAGAGGGTAAGTCAAGGTTTTAAAGATATTAGTATGACTTTTCAGAGTAATCCTCTGAATGGGGACTTGATTGCCCTCAAAAATGAGAATGCTATTGCAAGATCAATTAGAAATATTGTTTTTACTCTTCCAGGAGAGAAATTTTTTAATGAATCTTTTGGTTCAAACATTAGCAGATCTTTATTTGAAAATGTAGATGATATATCTGCTTCTATAATAGTTGATGAAGTGAGACAGTCTATTACAAACTATGAACCAAGAGTTAGATTAATTGATGTACAGGCATTTCCAGATTATGACAATGGTGCATTTGATTTGAATATCATATATGAAATTATTGGAGCAGATGTACCAGCACAAGAATTACAGTTCGTTTTGCAACCTACTAGGTAAAAATGCCACTAGTCAATTTTACTAATCTGGACTTTGACCAGATTAAAACAACACTTAGAGATTATCTAAAATCAAACTCCAATTTCACGGATTATGATTTTGAAGGATCCAACTTCTCAACTATACTTGATGTATTAGCGTATAACACATACATCACGTCATATAATGCAAATATGGTTGCAAATGAAGTCTTTATTGACAGTGCAACCTTGAGAGAAAATGTTGTCGCACTGGCGAGGAATATTGGTTATGTACCAAGATCAAAAAAGGCTGCAAGAGCAACTGTAAGTTTCTTTGTAGATACTAGCGATATTACCCCATCACCATCATCATTGACACTGAAGAAAGGCCCGATCGCATCAACATCAGGATCTTTTGGAAATCAATCATTTATTTTTTCAATACCAGAAGATATTACAGTTCCTGTATTTGATAATATTGCAACTTTCAATGATATTTCAATTTACGAAGGAACGCTTTTAACGTCAAATTTTACATATTCATCAAGAAATATAAATCAAAGATTTATACTACCAAACTCTGGTGTGGATACTGACTTGCTATCAGTTACCGTAAGAAGCTCTGAGCAGGCAACATCCCAGGTAAAATATTCTCTTCAGAATAGTCTGTTTTCTGTAGGATCAGATTCAAAGGTTTATTTTATACAAGAAATTGAAGATGAAAGATATGAATTGTTATTTGGAGACGGAGTATTTGGAAAAGCACTTGAAGATCAAAACTATATCACAGCAAATTATATTACAACTAATGGAGATAGTGCCAATGGTGTAAGTCAATTTACTTTTGCTGGAAGATTAACATATACAAGAAATTCAATAGAATATACGGTAACATCAGGAATATCTTTACTAACTACTGGATTAATTGCTTCTGGTGGGGAAAGCATTGAGTCTGTTGAATCTGTGAAGAAATTTGCTCCTAGAATATATGCCTCACAAAATAGAGCTCTAACTGCTAATGATTATGAATCTCTAATACCTTCAAGGATATATCCAGATACAGAATCTATTTCGGTTTTTGGTGGAGAAGAATTAGTTCCACCACAATATGGAAAAGTTTTTATCAGTATAAAACCAAGATTTGGCGATTTCCTACCAAATTTAATAAAAGAAAATATAAAACTAAAATTAAAACAATATGCTGTTGCAGGTATAGTTCCTGAAATTTTAGATCTTAAATACTTATTTTTAGAAGTAAATTCTAAAGTTTATTATAATACAAATCTTGCACCATCATCGGAATATGTTTCTACAGTTGTTCAAAATAATGCGATGAAATATTCAGAATCTTCTGAACTTAATAAGTATGGTGCTAGATTTAAATATAGCAAATTTTTAAAGATAATTGATGATAGTCATGAATCTGTAACTTCAAATATTACAACTCTTCAAATGAGAAGAGATTTAAGAGTTGTTTTAAATACTTTTTCTGAGTATCAAATTGGATTTGGTAATTCATTTCATATAAAGAGTATGGATGGATATAATATTAAATCAAGTGGATTTAGAATAGCAGGAATTCAACAGAATGTTTATCTTTCAGATGTTCCAAATACAGATAGAGTTACTGGATCACTTTTCTTATTTACTTTGCCATCTGAAAATTCACTATCACCAACAATAGTGAGAAGAAACATTGGAAATATAAATTATCAAAGTGGAATTATAACTATTAATCCAGTAAATGTGCAGGCAGGAAAAATTAAAGATGGTCAAACAATAATAGAAATATCTGCATATCCTGTGTCAAATGATGTTATTGGATTGCAGGATTTGTATTTACAACTAGATATTAATAACAGTGTTTTTGAAATGATTGTGGATAATATTTCTTCTGGACTTGATCCTTCAGCATCAACTTATATTTCATCATCAAGTTATGGAAATGGTGCTTTAGTCAGATCTACCGGAGAAATCGGTTAAATTTCCTTTTTTATAAAGAAAAACTCACTAATTAATAAGATCTCAATAAAATGACAGAAAAAAGAGTTCAGTTTAATAACATCGTTCAAAACCAACTCCCACAGTATGTGAGAGAAGAGTTCCCTTTGATCTCCGAATTTTTAAAACAATATTATATCTCGCAAGAGTTTCAAGGAGCTCCTGTAGATCTTATTCAGAATATAGACAAATATATTAAATTAAATGAAACAACTTCTCTAGTTGATAGTGTAACATTAGGCACAGACATATCTTTTGTTGATGATGTTATTTCTATTGATTTGACATCTTCTCCATCAGGAACTCAAGGATTTCCTGATTCATATGGATTATTGAAGATTGATGATGAAATTATTACATACACTGGAAAAACTAGTTCATCTTTTACAGGTTGTATTAGGGGATTTAGTGGAATAACAGATTATGTTACAGAAAACTTTCCAGAACAGTTAACGTTCTCCACTTCAGAATCTCAGGAACATACTTCTGGTTCTGAAATAAAAAATTTAAGTAATTTATTTTTAAAAGAATTTTTACTAAAAACAAAGTCACAATTTTTACCTGGAATTGATAAGCGTGAGTTATCCTCTGATATAAATCAAAATGTTTTTATAAAACAATCTAAAGACTTTTATCTAAGTAGAGGAACGGACAGATCTTTCGAAATTTTATTCAAGGCATTATATAATGAGAATGTAAAGGTAGTAAGACCAAGCGATTATCTTTTAACTCCATCAAATGCAGATTATAGAGTTACTAATGATCTTGTAGTTGAAGGTATTTCAGGCGATCCACTACAACTTGAAAATTCTGTCCTATATCAAGATGAGTATGCTGGAATTTATTCAAAAGCATATGCACCAATTACATCTGTAGAACAAATAGTATCTGGTATTGGCCAAACATACTACAAATTAAGTTATGATGCTGGATATGATAGAGATCTTAGAGTTGATGGTGCATTATATGGACAATTTTTAGTTCATCCAAAAACAAGAGTAATTGGAAACGTTTCTTTAGGATCTAGTATAATAGATGTAGATTCTACTGTCGGATTTAGTAACTCAGGTGAACTCCTTGTTAATTATAACAATGGAACGTCCGGTATAGTATCATATACGTCAAGATCTCTAACTCAATTTTTTGGTTGCTCAAATATAACAGGAACCATACTGGATGCTTCTAATGTAGGTATCAATACATATGCATACAGCCAATATATTTCTGAAGACGGATCTACTGAAACTGTAAGAGTTAGAATTAATTCAGTATTATCCGAATTAAAATATCCAGATAATACACATTATTTTTCTTCAGAAAATGCTGCCATTATAAAAACCTTAGGATCTTCTGCAAAAGACTTTGTTTCTAGGAACTGGTTTTATAATGTCGCGTCTTCATATCAAGTTAAAACAATTTCTTTAGTTGATTCTTCCAATGGAACATATCAGATAATATTAAATACAAATCATTATTTTAGAAAAGGTGATAATATTTTTATTACTGGTTCTGATGGTGTTGATAAAAATTCAACAGTTTTTGAAATTTTATCAGATAATTCTTTATCAATAAAAGGTCAGGGATTGTTGTCTTTATCTGACAAATATATTATAAAGAGAAATATTTTAAAAGGACGTTCTAATACTTTTCCTCAATTATCAAGTTACCATGCGAATGTTCAAAACGTTTATACAGAATCTCCAAATACAAAAGGTAAGGCAAATAAAATTTTAATTGCTTCAAATTCTATTCCATATTATAATAATCAACCTTTAGATGCAACAGATAGATCTGTAACATTTTCTGGAACTTTTTCTGGAGAAGAATTTGTAATATCAAATAAAGATCATAATTTCTATACAGGCGATGCTGTATATTACATACCAGAAAAAGTAACCGAAGAAATAGTAGATGGTGAAGGTAATGTATTCCAAAATGAAATCACAAAATCTTCTTTGTTTGATGAAGGTATTTACTTTATTAAAAGAATAAATTCTACAACTATTAAATTATCTAGAAGTAGAGATGATATTGCTAATTCAAAATTTATCTCTTTAACTTCACCAGTTCAAGCATCAAACAACATACTGCAATTATATAAAAATTCTTTAAAAACTGTATCACCTCAAAAGATTCTTAGAGAAATTTCAGAACCTATCTTAGATGGAGATTTGCATGAAACTGAACCAGGTTACAATGGTATTTTGATAAATGGAACTGAGATTTTAAATTATAAATCAACAGATTCAATTTATTATGGTCAATTAGAAGAGATTGAGGTTTTATCAGGTGGCAATAATTATGATATTATTAATCCACCCTCTTTAGAGATTACTGATAATATTGGTTATGGAGCAACTGGTTATGTTGCAGTTTCTGGATCTCTCAATGAAATAAGGATTTTGGATCCTGGATTTGATTATGTAGAGACTCCCACAATTTCTATAACTGGTGGTAACGGTTTTGGAGCTTTGGCTTCAGTTAATATGAAGTTAATTGATCATAGTGCAGAATTTTTTGCAGATAGTGGGTCTCAGCGAATTGGTATAGGAACTACTGTATCAACTATTGGATTTGGTACTTATCATAAATTTAGAAATGCTGAGAAAGTAATATATAATACACTTTCCCAAACTGCAGTTGGTGGAATTTCCACAAACTCAGAATATTTTGTATCTATTGTAAATCCAACTACAATTAAACTTCATAGGTCACAATCTGACGCCATTGCTGGAATTAATACAGTTGTTTTAACTTCTTATGGAATTGGAAGACAATCGTTTAGATCTTTCAGTAAAAAATCAGTAGTAGACTCTATAAATGTTACTTCTTCGGGTTCTAACTATCAAAATAAGATAAGAACTGCAGCATCATCTGGTATAAGCACATCTTTAAATCAAATAACAATTAAAAATCATGATTATAACTCTGGAGAAATTATAAAGTATATTTCTTTTGACGGATCATCCATCGGTGGTATTTCAACCGGTACAGAATACTATGTTACAAAAGTTGATGAAGATAACTTCAAGTTGTCAGCAGTTGATCAAAATGATAAAGATTTTTATTACAGAACAAAGCAATATGTGAACTTTACTACTAGTGGAGTAGGCAATCACGTATTCAATTATCCAGAAATAACAGTATCCTTACTCGGAAAAATAGGAATCTCCTCTATAGGGACAGAAACTTTCTCTGCAAAAATTCAACCTATATTCCGAGGTTCTATTACTTCGGTGCATTTATCAAATAATGGTGTTGGATATGGTTCATCAGATGTTATTAATTTAGAAAGAGAACCCCTAGTAAATCTAAATTCTGGAAAAAATGCACAACTTCTTCCTGTAGTTAATGATGGAAGATTGCAGGAAGTATTGGTATTGAATGGAGGATCTTCTTACAATTCCCCACCCGATTTAGTTTTAGAAGGAGATGGAGTCGGTGCAGTAATAACTCCAGTGGTAAGTAATGGATCTTTAGTGGAGGTAAAAGTATTAGAAAGTGGAATTGGTTATACGCCATCTTCAACTTCAATAACTGTAATTTCTACAGGATCTCAATTTAAATGCAGAGCAAGAATTAAAAATTGGAGAATTAATCTATTTGAAAAATACTTTAATAGTTTTACTGGAGATGATGGATTTATTTACCCATCATTATCACAAAATGATCTTCAATATTGTCATCTCTATGCCCCAAGAAAACTTAGAGAATCTCTATTTTCTGTGGATCAAGATGGAAAAATACTTTATGGAAGAAATGATTTAACTATTGCTGCAGGAATTGAAATTTCTTCCACAAATCATTCCCCAATAATTGGTTGGTCTTATGATGGGTATCCAATCTATGGGCCATATGGATATATTACAAAATCTGGAGGAATTGTTTCACAATTGAAATCTGGTTATATTAAAAAATCATCAAGAGAAAATGGACCATCAGTAACTCAGTATCCATTAGGATTCTTCATTGAAGACTATGAGTATAAAAAGACAAGTGATGAAACTGTGCTTGATGAAAATAATGGAAGATTTTGTGTAACCCCAGAATTTCCTAATGGGACATATGCATATTTTGCAACATTTGAAACGCTGTCTGTTGACAGTTCTCTTCCTTTCTTAGGTTATAAGAGACCAAAATTCCCATATTTAATCGGAAATTACTTTAAAGGAATTCCAAATAGTTTTAATTATAGATCCAATTCAAATCAAGAAGAATATGATTTAAACAAAAACTTGTGGTTTAGAAATACAGATCCATATAATTTAATAAATGGCACTATAAATTATAGATATTTAAATATACCCAACAAGTTAAATCAACAATCAGAAATATTATCAATAATTCCAGGTACAATTGATAATATTGGAATTAAAACTGGCGGATTTAATTATAAAGTTAATGACAGTGTTGTTTTTGATAATGAAGGGACTCAAGGATATAATTTAAATGCAAAAGTATCAAAACTCGTAGGAAAGCAGGTTAATAGTATTAGTGTAGCAACTAGTAGTATAACTGGTGTTGAAATAATTCCTGCAGATAATAAAGGTAATTATACCGTCATTTGCGTAAGTCCGCATAATTTTAAAAATAGAGATTTAGTCTCAATAACTGGGTTATCCACATCATCTTCAAGAATAGAGGGTTCATATAGAATTGGAGTAGGACTAACTGAAATTTTATCTGTTAGTGGAGTTGGATCCACTTCTTATGGTATTGCTGATTCTAGTGTTACAGGAATTGTAACTTATTTTAATGTTTCAGGAAGATTTTCTGATATAAAAGAGAACGATATTTTATCAATTGAGAGTGAAAAAGTAAAAGTTCTTAATGTTGAACCGGAATTATCCAGAATTAGAGTTCTTAGATCAATTAATGGAACTTCCGGAGCATCTCATGCGGCAACTACTGCAATATTTAATAATCCAAGAAGATTTAGTATAAATGCTGGTTTTAAAACAACTTATGTTTATAAGGAAAACAGAGAACTATATTTTAATCCAATAGAAACTGTTGGATTAGGAACAACTTCTGGAGTTGGAATAGGAACTACAATATTCCTTTCAAATCCAGGAACAGGAATAACTCAGATATTCATTCCAACAAAATCTCTATACATTAAAAATCATAATTTAGAAACAGGAGATCAGTTAACTTATTATACTAATGAAGGAACAGGTCTATCTTTCATAGAGGATGGTATTGGTGTTGGGAAAACATTATCAAATGAACAAACTCTGTTTGTTGCAAAGATAAGTAATGATCTTATTGGTCTTTCAACAGTAAGAGTTGGTTTAAACACAAATGGAACTTTTGTTGGTATAGCAAGTACGGTAAGTTCCTCAACTACATTATTCTTTACAGGAATTGGGACAGGGGTTTATCATAGTTTAAAAACCAATTATCAAAATATAACCGGAGAAGTTTTAAAGAATACTGTTACAGTATCTACAGCACAATCTCACGGTTTACTTAATAATGATACTGTTTATATTGATGTAAACCCTTCAATATCCACTTCTTTTGTAGTAAAATATAATGATTATTCTAGAAAGTTATTAGTAAATCCACAAGATTTTAATGCCGTCGGTGTTAACACAATTAACAATTCAATTACTATTAGTAATCATGGTCTAAAAACTGGTCAAAAAGTTTTACACACATCTCCAAATCCATCTGTAGGTCTGCAAAGTGATTCTAGTTATTTTGTGGTTAAAATTGATGAGAATACTTTTAAGTTATCAAATACTTATTTTGATTCGCTTCAATTAAAACCTCAAATTGTTGGTATTTCTAGTGCATCTGAAGGAACAATTTCACTAATAAATCCTCCATTAGAAGTTTATAAGAATTCTACGGTTTCTTTTGATTTGTCAGATTCTTCATTATCTTATGTTAATCAATCAACATCATATCCCGCATTTGAGCTTGATTTTTATATTGATGAAAACTTTACTCAAGTTTATGATAAGAATTTGGAAAGTAGTGTTTTCAATGTACAAAGAATTGGAACTGTTGGCGTATCTAGCGATGCAAAAGTGGTTTTAAGAGTGGATGAATTTTCACCAAATACCCTACACTATAAATTAAATCCAGTATTTGATAATGATTTGCCGACAGTAAAAAGAGAAGTTAATATTGATATAGAGTCTCCACTCAATAATATAATTTTAATTAATTCAAGTTTATATAATGGAGAGCATAGAATAATTGCAAATTCTAGTAACTCGTTTACATATGATTTAAGTGTTACTCCAGAAAAAAATTCGTATATTTCTTCAGTATCCTCAATAAAATATGAAACAAATTCTTTAAGTGCTTATGGAGAAATATCTAAGATTGATATATTAGACCCTGGGACTAATTATTATTCACTACCAGGCATTTCAACCATTACTACTACTTTAGGACAAGGTGCTATTCTTGAAGTTTCTAGTGAATCTGTGGGGAGAATTAAGAAAACAAAAATAAAGGATATTGGATTTGATTTTTCATCAGACTACACTGTAAGACCAAGTGTATCTTTACCAAGTATTGTAAAGATTGAACCACTTTCATCATTTGAGTCTATTGGCATTACTTCAGTTGGAAGGGGGTATACAACTGCACCAAAACTTCTTGTATTTGATGGAGAAACTAATGAACTTGTTTCAGATGTTGATCTGAGATATAGTCTCGGAGATTCTCAGGTTACTATTTTTAAAAATACCTCTGGCATCAATAATGTAACTCCAAGAATACTTCCAACGCAAAATACTAATGGAGTTGGAATAAGTAGTATTTCGTATAATTCTTTAACTGGTAATGTTACTGTTAGACTATCAGTTGGATTTAATACTACAGATTCTTTCCCATTCTCTGCCAATGATAGAGTTTTAATTGAAAATATTAGTATCGGATCAACCGGTAAAGGATTTGATTCTAAAAATTATAATTATCAATTATTTACTTTAACAGCAGTCAATGAAAATATTGGAGGAATTGGTTCTGTTACGTATAGTTTGAATGGATTTTTAGAATCTGGCGAAACTCCTGGTAATTTTGATTCATTTAATTCATCCGGAAGGATAATTGCTGAAAAAGACTTTCCAATCTTTAATACAATTTTATCCACAAATAACTATTTTGTAGGCGAAACTGTAAAATCAACTTCATCAACATTTACTGGTATTGTTAATGAGTGGGATTCTACCAATAAACTTTTAAAAATTTCTTCAAATCAGACTTTTGAAGTTGGAGAAATTATAGAAGGAAGTGTTTCAAATACAAGAGGACTATCTTCAGAAATTATAACTTTTGACTCTTATTATAATTTGAATTCGTCATCTAGAGTTGAAAAAGGATGGCAATTGATATCAGGTTTCTTAAATGATAATTTACAAAGAATACAAGACAGTTTTTATTATCAAAAGTTTTCTTATTCATTAAAATCAAAAGTTGATTTTGATACTTGGGAAGATGTTGTCGGATCACTCAATCATACTCTAGGATTTAAAAAGTTTTCAGATTATCAATTAGAGTCTATTTTGCCCACAGAGAATAGCAATTCGATGGTGGTAGGTTTATCTACTAATGTTGGGTATTTTGAAGTAATTAGGGATCTAACTGAATCAGTTGATTTAAATTGTGTTAATGATTTTGATTTAGTTAGAGAAAATTCAATAAACTCTACTTCTGGCATAATTTCTGATGAAATAATATTTTCAAATAGAATTTTGAGTGATTACGAAGAATCTATTGGCAATAGAGTTCTATCAATAGATGATATAAGTGGTGAGTTCAATAGCAATCCAAGACCTACTGCTTTTTCAATTGCAAATATCTTTAATCTATCTGATGTCAGATCTCAAAAGTATATCACTTTTGTGACGGATAAGAGATTTACTGCTCAGAGACAGTTACTTTTAGTTGATTTAATTCATGATGGATCACTTGGTTATATTAATCAATATGGTAGAATAGAAACTCAATATGATCAAGGATCTTTTGATTTTTCAATAAATGGATCTGAAGGTCAACTTTTATTTTATCCAACTAAATCTTCAGTAAATGATTACAATATTACATGCTTGTCATATAATATTGATGATAATCTTTTAGGTGTGGGTAGTACAAGTATTGGTGGTGTTGGTTTAATTGATACAGATAGCACTAATTTGTCCGTTGGTATTACAACAACAATTGTTGGAATTGCAAGTACATATACTTCAGTAAAAGTATTATTAGAAATAACTCCAGATATTAATAGCAATGAATTTGAATTTGAAGAACTTAATATAGTTCATGATGGTACAAATATAGAACTTTTGGAATATGGACAATTAACTACAATACCTTCAACATATTCCTCATCTGGTTTAGGTACATATTATCCATACTTTAGTGGTTCTGATCTAAAAATTGACTTTGTACCCAATTCTGGAGTTGGTATTGGCACCACTGGAGCAATTAATACCATCCAAATTGGTTTGTCGGATTCATCACATAGTGGAATTGGAACTATTGATTTAAAACATGCAAAAATTGAAGTTAGAACTACGACAATTTCTGCTTCTGGATCACCAACAGAAAATGTAATTGGAGAATACTCTGAAGAATATGATGCAGCTTATTTTATAGTTCAAGTTTCAGATACTACAAACAATAACTATCAAATGTCCGAAGTTGTTGTTGTTGATGATTATATTGATTCTCTCGGTACTGGAGAGACCTATGATACGGAGTATGGTATTATTCAAACTTCTTCAGGTCTTGGTACAATAGGTACTAGAGTATCTGTTGCAGGAACAGTTGAATTAGTGTTTACTCCAAATCCAAGTATTGATGCTCAAGTTAAAATTTATATGAATGCTCTCAGACATCAAGATGATGCTAGAGATATTATAGATTTTAATAATGGAACAATAGAAACATCTTTCTCAGAATATACTGGAACTGATAGAAGTATTAAGAGATCTTTTGATCTAACACATAAAAATTATCCAATATTTGAAAGATATTTCAATGGCGGAGATACTGAAATTGTTAGTGTATTAGACAATACCATAACTATACCAAATCACTTCTTCGTTAGTGGTGAAAATATAGTTTACCATCATTCTGGTGTTGGATCAACTCAGGCCATTGGAATTGCAACTACAACAATATCTGGAATCGGACTAACCGATAAATTACCTGCTGGAATTACAACTAGCATTTATGCAGTTAAAGTTGATGAAAACAAAATAAAGATCGCATCCAGTGCAGAAAATGCATTAAAATCATTACCTGAAGTTCTAGACATTACTAGTGTGGGAATTGGAACATCTCACAGATTTGTATCAGTAAATCAAAATGCAAAGGTTATTGTATCTTTAGACAATAATATCCAATCACCTGTTGTTTCAACTGCAGTAACCACGATTCTTGCTGATCAAGTATTTACTACAGATGATATTATCAAATTTAGTGGAATAACTTCATTCTTTGGTAGTGACTTGATAAAAATTGGTAGTGAAATCATGAAAATTGAAGGTGTTGGTATCGGAAGCACCAACACAATCAGAGTGCGTAGACAATGGTTGGGAACAAATCTAGCAGGATACTCAACTGGAGATCTTGTAACTAAGGTTATTGGAAATTATAATATAGTTGATAATACGCTCAATTTTACAGAAGCTCCATATGGAAATACACCATTAGGAACTAGTACAAATCCACCAGATGAGAGAGATTGGTCTGGAATTTCTACTTCTTCAAGTTTCCATGGAAGATCTTTCATGAGAACTGGTGTTCCAAATACAACAAATGAAACTTATTATAAAAATTATATTTTTAATGACATATCATCTAAATTTAATGGTACAAATAGAACGTTTACATTAAATTCTAACGGCAATAATGTAAGTGGAATATCTGCAGAAAATGCAGTTATTTTAATTAATGATATCTTCCAGGGACCTTCTTCAGATTATAATCTATCAGAAAATGTTGGAGTAACATCAATTTCTTTCACAGGAACTGCAACTTCAATTTCAAATGATGTAAATACTTCAAATCTTCCAGTTGGAGGAATAATAATTTCAGTCGGTTCTTCTGAAGGATTTGGATATCAACCCCTAGTATCTGCTGGCGGAACCGTAATAGTATCTTCTGCAGGAACAATTCAATCCGTATCAATAGGCAACACTGGATCTGGTTATAGAGCAGATATAAATTATGAAATTTTAACAAAGACTTCATCTACTATTGGTGTAGGATCTACTGAAATTTACTTAAATAATCAAAATAGTATATTTGAAAAACTAAATCTTTTAAATACAGGTTCTAACTGCACGATTGGTATTGGGTCATTTATTCAAGAGACATCTATTGTTTCTGTAGCATCAACTTATGTTTTGATTGGTATTGGTAGCACAAGTCAATATGAAATTTCAGAGAATACTCCAGTTTCTGTAAATGTATCAAATCCCCAAATTGGTGTTGTTAATGTAAGTATTGCAAATAGTTCTGTAGGAGTTATTACGAGTACTCATATTGGATTTACAACTATCATTTCTGGAAATATATCAACGTCAGTAACATTAACTAACTCCGGCATTGGGTACACATACACAAATCCACCTTATGTTGTTATTGATGCTCCAGATTCATATACAAATATACCACTAAAGTATAGTTCATTATCTTCTGGAATTGGAACTGGGTCAAAAGTTGATATAGTAGTTGGACAAGGTTCTAGCGTTATTGATTTTGAAATTACAAATACTGGATATGGTTATGGTCAAGGTGAAGTACTAACAGTTCCTACTGGAGGATTGACAGGAATACCAACATCCACAGGATTCTCAGAATTCCAGATATATGTCCAAAAAGTATTTTCGGATAAATTTACTGGATGGTCCATAGGAGAGTTGCAGTCTTTAGATAACTTTGATGATCTTTTTGATGGTGAGACAACTACCTTCCAACTCAAAAAAGATCAAGTAATTAAGTCTATTGTATCTTCTAAGGGTTCTAACATTGATGTACAAGATCTTCTTCTAGTTTTTATTAATGATATTTTACAAGTCCCTGGAGAAGGATATAATTTTGATGGTGGAAGTATTATTACTTTTACTGAAGCTCCAAAAGTTGGAGACACTTCTAAGATTCTATTCTATAGAGGAAGTGGTGATACTGATGTTATTTTCAGAGAAATTATTGAAACAGTTAAAGTTGGAGACGAATTAACAATTGGTTATGATTCTTCAATTGGACAAGAATCTTATTTGCAAGAAACTTCTAGAACTGTAACATCAACTAATTCAACAGATCAAGTTTCTACAGTTCCATACTTTGGACCAGGCAATACTGAAGATGAAAGTTTATTGAGACCAGTTGTTTGGTGTAGACAAACCGAGGATAAGATTATTAATGGCAAAGAAATTGGCAAAGATAGAGAACTTTATGAACCAAATATTAATCCTTTTGCATATATCATTAAAAATGTTGGAATAGGATCAACAGTAATCTATGTTGATAATCTTAGACCATTCTTTGATGCAAAAAATGAAAGTAATGCAACACTAGCATTCCAAAATAAAGTAACTCTGATATCACAGGATCCAGTATCTGGTGCAGCAGGAACTGCAATTGTTTCTGGTTTGGGAACAGTTTCTTCTGTAATTATCTCTGATGGAGGAGTTGGTTATACAACAGCAACAGTAAGTTTTGCTTCAACTATTGGGGTATCAACAACTACTCAGGCACTTGGAAGCGTAATAATTGGATCGGGAGGAACAGTAACTGGAATTGCTATTACTAATCCTGGTGCTGGTTATACTTCATTAAATCCACCACAAGTTCTTATTTCCACCCCAACAATAATTTCTGAGACTAATGCAGTATCTTCCTATTCTGGAGACTCTGGAATAATCGTTGGATTTGGCACTACTACACAAACTTCAATTGATAAAATTATCTTTGATCTTTATATTCCTCAAGATTCTTTCCTAAGAGTACCTTCTTTAGTTGGGACTGCTATTACTATTAGCTCTATTGATATTGGTGACTATTTTATTGTTCGTAATTCTAATGTTGGTATTTCTTCTACATCAATTCAATCTAAAGATATTAATAACAATAGTATTGGTTTTGCTACAAATTTTGTTGATTCGGTATATCAGGTTGAATCAGTCTCAACTGTAGAAACTAATATAACTGGAATAGGAATAACATATGTAAGGAGAGTATACTCAAGAATTAGTGGAATTGGAACTGGTTACTCTGGTTTAACTACATCAAATTATATTGGAGATTATAGTTGGGGTAAGATTGGTTTACAATCTAGAAATGAAAATAATGAGTATAACTTCTATGGAGATCAAGGTTCTTTGGGAATTACGACATCATCTATAGTATCAAGAACGTCTTCATTGAAGTTTGAAAACTATATCGTTTAGAGTGATCACTTTAGTTAATAAATAGATAAAAAACTCCATCAAATGGCTGCAATTATAACTGATCAAATTAGAATATTAAATGCAAAAAACTTCGTAACGGATGTTGGTAATAATGCATATTATTCTTTTATAGGATTGCCAAACCCATCAGATTATCAAACTGATTGGGATAGCAATCCTCCAGCACCTAAAGATAGTTTTAATCAAGAGAATGATTATTGGGATACAATGATCGCTTTGAAAAAAATTAATACTTCTGATGTAAGACAAGTTGTAACGAAGAGATTTTGGTCTTCCGGAACAACTTATGATTATTATAGACATGATTATAGCAGATCAAATACAGCAAAAATTTCAGGTGCAACAAATTTATATTCTGCATCATATTACGTAGTAAATGAAGATTATCAAGTTTATATTTGCTTACAGAATGGAACCGATCCTGATAATCCAAATGGTAGACCTTCTTTAGACCAACCGCTATTTACTGACTTAGAACCAAGAGCGGCTGGAAGTAGCGGTGATGGTTACATTTGGAAATACCTCTATACTATTAAACCGAGCGAGGTAATTAAATTTGAAACTTCAGATTTTATTCCGGTTCCATCAGATTGGGAAACTTCTTCAACAAACTCTGCTGTAAGGGAAAATGCAGTTGATGGTTCTATAAAAATTGTTACAATCACCAATCGTGGAGTAGGTGTAGGAACTGCAAATAGAACATACACAAGAGTTCCCATTAATGGAGATGGAACTGGCGCAGAATGTACGATAGTTATTAATAACGACTCTCAAGTACAATCAGTAACAGTATCAAACCAAGGTTCTGGATACACTTATGGAAATGTAGATTTAGTTGCAGGAGGTGTTCCAACCGGAACAACTAGACCAAGTTTTGATGTTATAATCTCGCCAAAAGGTGGACATGGAGCAAATATTTACAGAGAACTTGGTGCTTATAATGTTTTACTTTACTCTAGAATAGAAAATGATAATGAAAATCCAGATTTTATAACCGGTAATCAAATTGCTAGAGTTGGTATTGTTCAAAATCCAGAAGTTTCTGTTGGATCTATATTAAACTCAGATAAAGCAAGTGCTACATATGCATTGAGATTGACTGGAATTGGATATAGTTCAGCAACTTTTGATCCTGATTCATATGTAACTCAAACTATATCTGTGGGTAATACTGCAGTAGGAAGAGTTGTTAGTTATGATCAAACTACTGGTGTTCTAAAATATTGGCAAGATAGATCTCTAGTAGGATTTAATACCGTTGGAGTAGCAATAACAAATCCCACTTATGGATTTGAACTTTTAGAATTTACAAGTTCTCCATCAAATGATGGTGCAGGGAGTTTGACAATTGTTCCATCATCTGGATCAAATCTTGCAATTGACACTTCATTTACTGGTATAAGTACCGTAATAAATAATAGAACATACTATCTTGGACAATCTTTTACTAATGGAGTTTCCTCACCTGAAGTCAGAAAACATTCTGGAAACATCATTTACGTTGACAACAGACCGTCAATAACAAGATCATCCAACCAAAAAGAAGATATTAAAGTTATTTTGCAGTTCTAACGAATTATGTCTCAGCAAACGAATCTAAACGTAGCTCCATATTTTGATGATTTTGATCCTGTAAGTAATTTTTATAGAGTTCTTTTCAGACCTGGATATTCAATCCAGTCTCGTGAATTAACTACATTACAATCTATTCTTCAGAATCAGATTGAAAGTTTAGCTCGATCTAATTTCAAACAAGGATCGATTGTAGTACCTGGGGAAATTATATTTGATAGTCAATATGCTTTCGTAAAAGTAAGTTCATTTACAAATAATTTACTTATAACGGATTATATTGGCAAAAAACTTACTGGCAATGCTACAGGAGTTATTGCCACAGTAGTAAATGCAACTCCATCGACTGACACCG
>OGVZ01000012.1_pt1 | contig 23403 bp, 25 predicted proteins | sample 1575881 | NCBI WGS metagenome assembly OGVZ01 (sample SAMN07581520, study PRJEB24739) | freshwater metagenome | place: Singapore | collected 2015-01
GTGCGGGCGTAGCTCAATGGTAGAGCCCTAGCCTTCCAAGCTAGTTACGCGGTTTCGATTACCGTCGCCCGCTCCATTCATCTTCATTACGACCCCGTGACGCTTCCTACCAATTGTCCGGTGAAGCCACCGCCTAGTGTTAATTGATCAAACGCATCGATGAAACTTCCACTGCTAATGGTTATGGCTAATTGGTAAGTCGTCACAGTTGAAGCACCATTGATAACAACTCGACCAAAATAAGAGAGTTCTCTTTGCGAAGTTCCACCTCGATAATTTCTGGAATTTGTTGAAATCCAATGCGTAGAAACTGTGGGCGATTGGCCCATTGCAGAAGCAGACAAAGCTAAATCTAGTGAAGAGCTATTTGTCTTTCCCCAGATGAGGATGTCAAACACGTAACTCTTTCCAGCCTCGAGAGTTGCAAAATTTGAAGAAGTTTGTGAAGTGCCCGAATTACCTGAAAGCGGTGCAGCAAAACTTATGCTTCCAACTTGGACATTTGATGGACCAGTTGCTCCAGTTGCACCCGTTGCTCCCGTTGCACCTGCAGTACCTGTATCGCCTTTGTCGCCTTTAACTCCTTGCGCCCCCGTTGCGCCAGTATCACCCTTCAAACCTTGTGCACCAGTTGCACCGGCCGCACCAGTCGCACCAGTTAATCCAGTGTCCCCTTTCAATCCTTGTACCCCTGTTAAACCAGTGTCGCCTTTTAATCCTTGTGCACCTGTATCGCCTTTTGCACCAACTGCTCCTGTGGCACCTGTTAATCCGGTAGCGCCAGTTAATCCTGTTGCACCAGTAAGTCCTGTTGCTCCGGTATCTCCCTTTGCACCTTTTTCACCAGGATCTCCTTTGTCACCCTTCTCTCCTTTTTCTCCCTGTTCGCCTCGAGCACCAGTTTGTGCATTTCCTCTCTCGCCAGCTTTTCCATCACTTCCAGCAATCCCCGCTGGACCTCGGAGACTTACAGGATTGGGCCAGCGATTGTTTGCTTTTGGTCCGTAGATATTGAATGTAAGAACATCAATATAGAAATCTCCATTGATACCAAGTTTTGATCCTGGTGCGCCTTTTCCATTGAGCACCGTGTTGGCAACCGTTTGGTTTGTTCGCCCAGCAGCGATTGAAGGACCTACTCCGAATGAAGTGAATAGTGATAGCGCAATGAAGATGCGCAGAAGTGGATGTGGCGTGTTCATGGGTACCCCTCCTCAAGGGGTAAGTACCCCCTGAATAGGGATGTGGAGTTCAATAGTGATTGAGCGTCAGGCAAATACGTAGCCTTAATTCTCTATACCAATTCTCAGAATATGAGCGTATAAGTTGTCTTCTCGGATAAGAAACTCTGACGTGACTCTCATGAAAAATGGCTAGCGATTTCAGACAGGAGTAGTTTTATCCCGTTATCGAATACGAGGGTGTTCGAAGTAAGTACTCAATCGACAAGGAGTATGAATGAAGAAGAAGTTAATCGCAGCTTCTCTAGTTGCGGGACTTGCACTCACTCTTGGCGGAGTAGCTGGAGCGTCAGCACACGACAAGGGCATGGGCGGCAAGGGCCAGGGACTTGCAACAATTTTGGAAGGCTTGAAAACAAAGGGAACTTTGACTCAAGCTCAAATTGATGCAATCAACCAGGCTTTCAATGAAAAGAGATCGGCGGCACAAGCTGCACATGATGCGCGACATGCAGAACACCTCAAAGTCATTACTGATGTTTTGGGTATTGATGCTGCAACTCTGAAGTCACGTCTTCAAGCCGGTGAATCACTCGCGACAATTGCAGGTTCAAAGAAAGATGCTTTGATTGCTGCAATGGTTGCATTCAAAACTAAAGAGATTGACTCCGCAGTTACTGCTGGGAAACTCACAGCAGCTCAGGCAACAACAATGAAAGCAAATCTCAAGGATCGCGTTACTGCGCATGTAGAAGCGACCAAGGGAATGGGCAAAGGTCCGAAAGGCCATGGTGGCCATAAAGGACATGGTCGCGGCGGACACTAACCGCTAACTACCTCTACTTTCATTTAACTCGTTCCTCCTAAGACAAGAACCGCTGGTAGAAATACCAGCGGTTCTCTTTTTTCTTTGAGAAGGTACCGCTATGAAGATTCATATTGGTAGTGACCATGCAGGGCTCGAATTCAAAGGAAAGATCATCGAGCATTTACGCGCCCAGGGTCACACAGTCGAAGATCATGGACCTCACATATATGACGCGCTTGATGACTACCCCGTTTTCTGCATTCCTGCCGCAGAAGCAACTGCAAAAGATCCAGGCTCTTTCGGCATCGTCTTAGGCGGTTCGGGAAATGGAGAACAAATAGCGGCGAATAAAGTTGAAGGAATTCGCGCTGCCTTGGTGTGGAGTATTGAAACTGCAAAACTTGCTCGTGAGCACAACGATGCGAACGTCATTTCAATCGGCGGACGGATGCACGACGAAGAGTTCTGCTTAAAGTTAGTCGATACTTTCTTAGCCACCCCATTCACTGGAGATGAAAGACATGTTCGCCGGATTGGATTGATCTCCCAGTATGAACGATCTAGAGACCTCTAAATTCGCGAATAAGAAAAATCTGTCACACGATGTTTCTTGGCTAGGCCCTTAGTTTCAAATTTCGTCAGAGGTCGCCAATCTGGGCGGGGTATGACTCCGCCGATGAAATCGGAATTTCCCGCGAAGTTTTTCTCTATCTCCTGGGCGTAGGGATACCAGTCAGTTGCGATATTGATTCGACCACCATGTTTGATTTTTGCTGCGAGTATTGCGATGAAGTTTGGTTGCAAAAGTCGTCGCTTGTGTTGCTTACGTTTTGGCCACGGATCTGGAAAAAAGATATGGAATGCATCGATCGTGTGATCAGCAATATGTTTAGTTAGAACTTCAAAGATGTCCTCGTTGATAATCTTCAGATTTCTTACGCCAAGTGATTCTGCGCGAATAATGAGTGCGCCAAGTCCTGGAGTGTGGACTTCCACGGCAACGTATGCCGTGTCTGGATTGTTGGCAGCGATTTGCGATGTGGCCTCACCCATGCCGCTACCAATTTCAAAGACAACCTCCTTTGGATTCATCGAGGGAAAGAGTTCACGGGGAGATATCACGCCCTGAAGTGGAACTTGGAAGCGATTCCAATGTTGCGCCAACGCCTCAGATTGGGCCTTAGTCATTCGGTCGCCCCGTAATCGAAAGCTTCGAAGACGGAACTCCTGACTTGTGGCTTTCTCCATAGTGGCAAAGAGTGCCATCTCTGATTGGATACGCGCATGCCAGGAAACAATATTTCGCGCGCTGAAGCCGCTGAACGCTCTTCACATCTCTCCGTCAAGCACTACGACATCCACCTGGATGTCACGACTGGTGAGGAAACTTTCCATGCCACATCAACTGTGCACTTCTCGTGCAATAAACCGGGATACGACACCTTTATCGATGCTGTTGGAAAACGCATCATTTCTGCAACGTTGAATGGCTCTCCCGTCGACACCAACAACTTTGATGGCGAGACCGTCTATTTGAAGAATCTACAAGCAGAGAATGTTCTAACGATTGAAATTGAGGCTGTCTATTCCAAGAGCGGCGAAGGACTACAACGTTCTGTTGATCCAGTCGATAACGAGGTATATCTCTACTCTCAAGGTGAGACTGCGTTCATTAGAAACATGTACCCATGTTTTGATCAACCAGACCTCAAGGCTACGTTTAATATTTCAGCCATCGCACCAGCTCATTGGCAAGTAATTTCAAATAACCCAGTCAAAAGCACCACCGACATGGGAGAAAAGAAGAAATGGGAATTCACCACCACGAAGGTGATGCCAACATATATCACTGCCTTGGTAGCTGGACCTTATGCATATGTATCAGATGAATACAAAGGGAAGAAAGTAATCCCGATGAGTATTTACTGCAGAAAATCTCTCTTTCAGCATTTGGATCCTGAAGAAATATTCTTAGTAACTAAACAAGGCTTCGCATACTTTGAAGAAGTTTTTGGTCTGGCCTATCCATTTGAAAAATACGATCAAATTGCAGTCGTTGATTTCAATTGGGGCGCAATGGAGAATGCAGGTGCGGTAACTTTCCGCGAGGATCTACTCGTATTCCGCTCGAAGGTAACAGAGCGAATGTACAACGCACGTGCAAACACGATTCTTCACGAAATGGCGCATATGTGGTTCGGTGACATGGTCACCATGAAGTGGTGGGATGACCTTTGGCTTAATGAGTCATTTGCTGAATGGTCTTCATATCTCGCACTCGTTGAAGCGACACGATTTAAGAATTCTTGGGCAGGCTTTAATGCTGAGCGAAAGAATTGGGCTTATCGCCAAGATCAACTCTCATCAACTCACCCCATCGCGTCCGACATGATCGATATCGATACCGTTAAAGCCAACTTCGATGGAATTACGTACGCAAAAGGAGCTTCAGTTCTCCACCAATTGGTGGCTCATGTTGGGCGAGAGAATTTCATTGCCGGACTCCAGAAATACTTTGCTAAGCACGCGTTCAAGAACACGACTCTGCAAGATCTTCTCTCAGAGCTTGAAGCAACCAGCGGTCGTGATTTAGCACCATGGGTTTCGACCTGGATTCAAACCGCCGGAGTAAACACTCTACGTCCGGTACTTGAAGTTGAAGGTGATACCTACAAGTCGATTGCAATTGCCCAAGAACCTCCTCTCATTCCACAAGGATCACAGGAACTTCGTCCTCACCGAATGGCGATTGGTCTTTATGATCTCAAGGGCGATGTCCTATCAAGACGCACTTCGATCGAAATCGATGTTGCTGGAAAACTCACACAGGTAGATGCTCTATCAGGGGCAAAGGTTGCTGATCTCCTTCTCATCAATGATCACGATCTCTCTTACGGAAAGATTCGTTTTGATGAACGATCAATCGCAACTCTCAAAGCACATCTAGGCAAACTCAATGATGGTCTCTCACGAGCGTTGTGTTGGGGCGCTGCATGGGACATGTTGCGAGACGCCGAAATTTCTGCCTCTGACTTCATTGATATTGCGATTGCCGGTTTACCGGGTGAAGATGACATCACAACGGTCACTGCGCTGGGAAATCAGTTGATTTCTGCAGTTGAGATTTATGCTTCTGACAAGAATCGTGATGTCCTTCGAGAGAAGATTGCAACGGCGCTATCGCAATTACTCAACAAAGCCGAGCCCGCAAGCGGTCACCAACTTCAATTTGCGAAGACTTTTGCCTCTTTGGCACACACGCCCGCTCAAACTTCACGAATACGTGAACTCCTCGATGGAAAACTCTCTGGTTTAGTTATTGATGCCGACCTGCGTTGGCACTTTGTGCTCTGCTTAGTAGAGCGCGGCGCATCAAATCAAGAAGAAATTGATGCTGAGCTTAAGCGCGATAACACTTTAACTGGCCAACTCGCACACGAGCGATGTGTTGCAGCATTCCCCAATAAGGAAGCGAAGGAGGCGGCATTTAAGCGAGCAACCGAAGATGAAAGCATTTCAAATTGGTCTCGTCTCTCCGCAATTCAGGGTTTTGGACGTCCATTACATCGCGAACTCCATGAAGCATTCATCGACCGATACTTCGCATTAATCCTTGATATCTATAACTCCAAGTCCTACGAGGTCTCAACCAGCATTATCGATCTGCTGTATCCGGTTTATGTGATCTCTCAGAGCACTGTCGAGAAGACAAATGCCTGGCTGAATGGCGCCGGCAAAGATGGACATCCGACGCTACGTCGCCATGTCTTGGAAGCGAAAGATTCTTTGGAGAGGGCTTTAAGGGTTCGCGCGCAGGATAAGTAATTACTCGTTAATTCGAGTAATTAAGTCTTGCTTGACGCGATTCTTCTTCGACTTCTTAACGTTCTCGAGCGCCACAACTGTGAGCCAGATAAAAAGCACGATTGAAACTGGCGCAACGAAGAACCATATGAAGCCTTCAAGAAAACCGAGTGGTTCACCAGGCATCGAACCATCTTCGTTAAGTGCTAACGTGATTGCGTCATCAAAGAACATGCGTGAAGTTTAGGCAGATGCTCCAACAACGCCAAATGGAGCTAGGTATGGAACCCAACGATCTTCTGCGCGACCAGTTCCAAGGATGCGCCATGCAGCCCCCACGGGTTCACGAGGAAGTGAGCGAAGTCTCCATCCAAGTTCCTTTAAAGTTTTATCAGCCTTAACGTGATTGCATCGATGGCAAGCGCTGACGACGTTATCCCATGCATGATCTCCACCCCTGCTGCGAGGCACGACATGGTCAATAGATGTCGCAGTCGCAGAGCAATAAACGCATCGGCCACCATCGCGAGCAAATATTGCGCGACGTGACAATGGAACCGTGTGACGATATGGAATTCTCACAAATTTATGAAGTCGGATAACTGCAGGAAGTTCCATTGATCCAGATGTGTAATGCAAAGTGATGCCAGATTTTTCAATCATGGAAGCACGATTATTTAGAACTAAAATGAGCGCGCGTCTATCAGAAACGACACCTAGTGGCTCGTAGGTGGCGTTTAAAACGAGCGTCCTTCTCGATGAAGTGGTCACCGTCTTAAATCCCCTTTGGTCCGACGCGTGGCTCGCGTCGTGGGGGAAATCCTGCCCGAATTGGCCCCGAATTGTGCGGATATTTGGTTAAGTTCTTATAAAGTCTTTCTCAAATGGAGCTGAATGTGAGCCTCAATGAGGCAATGGACTGGTTTCTTGGGTCACCTTTAAGAATTCTCGTAATCACCATCTTGGCCATAATTCTCCAGAAGATTTCCTCACGAGCTATAACTAGAACCCTCAGCAAGGTTGCAGAGGCGGATTTCATTCCCGGCGAAGAAACATCAGTAACTCGTCAACGTGAGCGCGCTCGAACTGCATCGTCGGCATTGAACAGCACATCAAAGGCTCTTATCGGCTTAGTTGCCGGTGGAATGATACTTGGCGAACTCGGAGTGGATCTTGGTCCGCTGGTTGCATCCGCAGGTGTTGTGGGATTCGCAGTCGGTCTTGGTGCACAAACAATTGTTCGGGATGTTTTCTCTGGAATCATAATGTTACTTGAAGATCAATATGGCGTTGGTGATGACGTTGATGTACTCGATGTGAAAGGTAAAGTGGAAACTGTCGGACTTCGCATCACAACTGTTAGAGATCGTCAGGGAACTTTATGGTATCTACGAAATGGCGAAATCCTAAAAGTAGGAAATAAATCTCAAAAATCGCGAGGTTGATTCACCATAGAATGTGCGGCCATAACTAAATAATTCCAAAGTTCATTTTTCAAATCCTCCGCAATCTCTAATTCATCTACTGCGGATTTCATATGCTTGAGCCATACATCTCTCTCAACTTCGCTGATATGAAACGAAGCGTGACGCATTCGTAGCCGAGGGTGTCCTCGTTCCTCAGAATAAGTTTTCGGTCCACCCCAATATTGCTCAAGGAACATCAATAATCTTCTTGCGGCTCCCTGGAAATCTTCATCTGGGTACATTGGTCGAAGTATCGGATCGTTCGCAACCAGAGCATAGAAATGTGAGACTAGCTGTTCGAAAGTGGCTCTCCCACCCATTGCTTCATAAAGATTCGTTTGTTCCACCATATGGAACTATCTCCGAGCTAGTTTCAACGACCACAAACCCAAAATCGATACAGGAATGGCAGCAAAGACACAGAGCCAACCGTATGAAAGAGTCCCAATTATTACTCCTGCTAGCGCTCCACCTCCGGCTCCCGACAAATTCATCACGAGATCACTCGCTCCTTGTGATGAAGTTTTCATTTCCGGCGAAACAGATTCGGTGAGAAAAGCTGAGCCAGCAATTAGTGTGCACGACCATCCAAGTCCGAGAAGGAATAAGCCGATACCAAGAGTGATCGCATCGTCAGCGCGAGCAATTCCAGAAATAATTGATGAAAGCAAAAGGGTGATAACTCCAATTTGAATAACTCTGACACGTCCTAAGCGATCGCTTAATGCACCCACCATGGGGGAAAATGCATACATTCCTAGAACATGAACGCTAATGACCAATCCAATTATTGTCAGCGTGACATCAACATGCGCCATATGCACTGGAGTCATCACCATGATCGAAACCATTGCGACATGACCGATAGCAATAGAAAGAATCGCAAACAATGCTCGGTCATTGGAACGAATATGGTGTAAGGCGGCTTTTGTGGCACCTTTTGGTTTTGTAACGAGTCCAGATTGCTTCACTGCCGTTAAGAATGGATCAGGTCTAAGAAACAATTGAATAACTAAAATAGCGAGAGAAAGCGTGACCGCAGAAACAACATAGGGCCCAGTCAATCGAGGCAAGCCGATACTTTCAGCTAAATTTCCTGCTGGTTCCATCAAATTTGGCCCAGTTACTGCGCCAACTGTTGAACCCCAGACGACAAAAGAAAGTTGCTTCGCTCTCGTCTCATTTGTTGCAAGATCTACAGCCGCAAATCGTGCCTGATATCCAGCTGCCGAAGCTGCACCAACTAAGAATGTTCCAAGCAACATAAAAAAAATGTTTTTCTGTGAACCGCCGTAAATCGCGAAAAGTGAGCCAATAACGCCAGCAACAAAGCCCGCCGATAACGCCAACCGACGACCTCCACGCGCCGTTAATCGTGCCAGCGGTAGCGCGAGCGCAGCAGCGCCAAGAACTGAAGAAGTTTGTGCAAGTCCAGCTAATGTCTCAGATTCAGTAATAGAAGCTACGAGCAACGAACCTGCAGCGACTGTTCCTGCAACTCCAACACCGTTAAGAACCTGAGCGGTTGCAAGGACCCTAACTGTCTTTTCCTGCAACGCTGTATTCGGCATTACTTAATGCGAATCCACGCAGCTGTATCAGTAGGAAGGAATGTGCCTTTGAGTGGTCCACTCGCAACGAGAACCTCACACGCCGACGGTAACTCGATATCAGCACCAAAGTTAATGTAACAAGCGAAATTTCCCGGACGAGAGAATGCAACAACATCTTTGCCAGCATCAATCCACTGCATTGGCCCATCGCCGAGACCATTTTCCAATTTTCGAACTGAGAGAGCTTTGCGATAGATATTCAATGTGGAATTGGGATCATGCTCTTGAGATTCTGCGGAATAGTGACCCCACCAGGAACTCGCAGGAAGCCATGCATCCTCAGGATTCAATTTTTCATTGGCAGAAAAACCAAAAACTCCATGTGGAGATGTCTTCCAAGGAATTGGTACTCGACAGCCATCTCGACCACGATCTTTGTAGCCACTCATTTTCCAACGCGGGTCAGTAAGACGATTTTCTGGAATATCGCGAACTTCCGGAACGCCAAGCTCTTCACCTTGATACAAATATGTGCCACCAGGTAAAGCAAGTGCCATGAGCGTTGCGCTACGCGCACGCAGAGTTCCTCGAGCAATATTCAATTTCGCAGGATCACCCTGACGTGAAAAAGTTGTGTCACCATGATTCGTAAGTCCTAGATCAAGACGATCTACCGATCTCACAACATCATGGTTATTGAAGACCCACGAGGTCGGCGCTCCCACTTCAGCGAGTGCGGAGATCGAATTATCGATTTTCTTCCTGATTTCATCGGGTTTCCAGAGAGTTGTGAGCATCTCAAAGTTGAAGGAGTTTTGAAGTTCATCGGCTCGTACATAGCGCGCGATGCGAGATGAAGGGCTAACCCATGCTTCGGCAACTGCCATTCGATCACCATCATATGAGTCAAGAATTTTGCGCCAGCGACGATAAATATCGTGAACACCTTCTTGATCCCAGAAAGGTTTATGTTCGGGACTCAACATCCGAGTGAGATTATTCTTTCCGAGAATCTTGGAAATCCAACTTTCGCGAATGTCAGGTAAACCCTTTTCTTTAAACATTCCATGTGCCACATCGATGCGGAATCCATCAACACCCTTATCGAGCCAGAAGCGAAGAACATCTTCGAAATGTTTTTGAACTTCTGGATTCTCCCAATTCACATCAGGTTGTTCGACAGCAAAGAGATGGAGATACCACTGTCCCAAAGTTCCATCGGACTCAGTGACCCGATGCCATGCTGGTCCGCCAAATACTGCTTGCCAGTTATTCGGAGGTACATCACCATTTGTGCCCTTACCGTCACGGAAAATGTAACGATTTCTTTCCGGTGATCCTGGTTTTGCCTTGAGCGCAGCCTGGAACCAGGCATGTTGATCTGAGGTGTGATTTGGGACGATATCAATAATTACTTTGATTCCGTGATCATGGGCTTCGCTGATGAGGCGTTCAGCATCTTTCAATGTTCCGTAATCAGGTTCGATATTCAGGTAATCAGATACGTCGTATCCATGATCATTTTGTGGTGATGGATACCACGGCGTAATCCAAATTGCATCAACACCGAGTTTTTGTAGATAAGGAAGTTTTGAGCGGATCCCCTCGACATCACCAATTCCATCACCGTTGGAATCTGCGAAAGATCGAATATAAATCTGGTAGGTAACTGCGTCGCGCCACCAAGGACGTACGCCACGAGGGGCTAATTTCGAGCTCACTTCTTCTCCTCCAGATACTTCTGCAAAAACGCCCTTTCTTCATCGTTGAGGGGGCGAGATTTTGCAACCGATTCATCGACCGCAACTTGAACTGTCTTAACACGTGCATATGTTTTTTTATCATCTTTAATCTCATAAATCATGGAAAAAGATGAATTTCCAATCGACTCTACCCATAGATCCACATCGACAAATATGCCACCATCAAATATGGGAGCTAGGAAATCTACTTCTGCTTTGGCAACTACCATCTGTAAGAAACCAGGTCGATTATTACCTTCAGCCCCCTGAACAAAAGACCACTCAAATCGAGCTTCTTGAGCGAAAGTTAAATATTTTGCATTATTGACATGACCCATTGCATCTAAATCATCCCAGCGAACAAATGCTTTGTGGTGATATCTCATCGAGTGAGCTTTCTATAAGTGACGCGATGAGGTCGAGCAGCTTCTGGACCTAAACGATCAATCTTGTTCTTTTCATACGATTCGAAGTTTCCTTCAAACCAGAACCATTGGGAATCGCCTTCGTACGCCAAAATGTGCGTCGCGACTCGGTCCAAAAACCAGCGATCGTGTGAAATTACTACTGCGCAACCAGGAAAATCTAAAAGTGCATTTTCTAGCGATCCCAACGTTTCAACATCAAGGTCATTTGTTGGTTCATCAAGCAAAAGTAAGTTTCCACCCATTTTTAGCGTCAATGCCAAATTTAAACGATTTCGTTCTCCACCAGAAAGTACGCCTGCCGCTTTCTGTTGATCAGGTCCTTTAAAACCAAAAGCAGAAACATATGCTCGGCTAGGCATTTCAACAGCTCCAACTTTCATGAAATCAAGTCCATCAGAAACAACTTCCCACAAAGATTTCTTCGGATCAATTCCACCACGAGACTGATCTACATAAGAAATCTTGACGGTTTCACCAACTTTGATTGATCCAGAGTCCGGCGTCTCTAGACCCAAGATCATCTTGAAAAGCGTTGTCTTTCCAGCACCATTCGGTCCAATGACGCCGACAATTCCGTTACGTGGTAACGAGAAAGAAAGTTTGTCGATTAACAATCGTTCGCCAAAACCTTTGGACAAGTTATCCACTTCAACCACAATGTTTCCAAGACGTGGTCCCATCGGAATCTGGATTTCTTCGAAATCTAACTTACGAGCTTTCTCCGCCTCAGCCGCCATCTCCTCATATCGAGCAAGACGTGCCTTGGATTTAGCCTGGCGACCTTTAGCATTTTGGCGGACCCAATCCAATTCTTCTGCGAGGCGTTTAGCTCGCTTTGCATCTTTCTGTCCTTCAATCTTCAAACGTGCAGCTTTAGTCTCAAGATAGGTTGAATAGTTACCTTCGTATGGATACGCACGTCCACGATCAAGCTCAAGAATCCACTCGGCGACATTGTCCAAGAAGTAACGATCGTGGGTGATTGCAACGACAGTACCTTCATATTTCGAGAGGAACTGTTCAAGCCACAGTACCGATTCTGCATCAAGGTGGTTCGTTGGTTCGTCAAGAAGTAAGAGATCTGGTTTTTGTAGAAGCAATTTACAGAGCGCAACACGACGTCGCTCTCCACCTGAAAGAACTTTCACATCTGCATCAGGCGGTGGGCAACGTAATGCATCCATCGCTTGCTCTAATTGCGAATCTAGATCCCACGCATTCAAATGATCTAGCTTCTCTTGGAGAGTTCCCATTTCAGCGAGCAACTTGTCATAGTCCGCGTCAGGGTTTGCCATTTCTTCTGAAACCTGATTGAAACGTGCGAGAAGTGCCATCGTCTCAGCAACACCTTCTTGCGCATTCTCAAGAACATTCCTCTCTTCATTCAAAGGCGGTTCTTGCAGAAGAATTCCCACCGAATATCCCGGAGATAGATAAGCCTCTCCATTGGAAGGTTGTTGTAGGCCAGCCATGATTTGCAAGACTGTTGATTTACCTGCGCCATTGGGCCCTACAACACCGATTTTCGCACCAGGCAGAAACATCAATGTGACATCATCAAGGATGACTTTGTCACCATGCGCTTTACGCGCCTTCTTCATCGTATAAATGAACTCTGCCACGAGGCGAAACCTTATCGTCTCGGCCATGAAAGGTTGGCACTAGATAGACTTGTCTCGCACAAGCGCTCGTAGCTCAGTTGGATAGAGCACTCGCCTTCTAAGCGGGTTGTCGCAGGTTCGATTCCTGCCGGGCGCGCATGAACTGCCCAACGGAAGCAGTTTTTCCTGGACTCTCTCAACTTCTAAAGTACGAGCGATTCACAAGAGTCGATCGAGCGCTTCAAGGCCTCTTTCAGAAAACTCTTCGAACAATGAAGGATGGACTGCCTTTTGTCATAACTGGCGACATTCCAGCGATGTGGCTCCGAGATTCAACATGGCAAGTTCGCCCACTTCTCCATTCACACAATTCCCAAGTCATCGATCTACTGACTCAACTCAGCAAGGCGCAGATTAAATTGTTTCTGATTGATCCCTATGCGAACGCTTTTAACCCTGAACCAAATGGCTTCTGTTGGCACAAAGATTTTCCTGAGCAATCTTCTTGGGTTTTCGAACGAAAGTTTGAACTAGATTCATGGGCATCCATCCTGTATTTGGCTCGCAAAGTATTTGAGATCTATGGTGTGACTGAGCATCTCAATACAGAGTTTCGAACTGCATTTGAAACGATGATTGCACTAGCAAGGAAAGAACAAAGACACGATCCAAGTACTTACATCTTCAGACGCGAGAATGGAGTTCCTCACGACTCCTTATCTCATGATGGTCAAGGCGCACCGACAAGCTATACCGGCATGGTCTATTCAGCATTTCGCCCGAGTGATGATTCATGCAAGTACGGGTATCTAATTCCTGCAAATCTCTTCTTTGCGAATGAGCTTCGTTTACTTCCTCTCGGGGATTTACGAAATGCAAGCTCTTTACTAGTCCAAGAAATAACGAGCGGCGTCAATGCATTTGGCATTACAGATGGCATTTACGCATACGAAGTTGATGGCTACGGGAATCAAGTCTTTATGGACGATGCGAATGTCCCTTCATTGCTTAGCCTTCCTTACCTGGAAGCGACCTCTAATGACAATCCCATTTATCTGAAAACCCGCGAATTCTTACTTTCCTCCAAGAACCCTTACTTCTTTGCTGGCTCTGAGGCGGTAGGTATCGGCTCTCAGCACACGCCACCAAATTTTGTCTGGCCTATCGCAATCGCGATGGAGGCTCTCACTTCTCAATCAATTTCAACTAAACAAAATGCGCTTGAAATTTTAGAGCGAACAGATGCAGGAACGGGTTATATGCATGAATCATTCAATGTTAATGATTCGTCCTCATTTACCCGTGAGTGGTTTTCGTGGTCAGATATGACTTACGTCGAACTTGTACTGGAAACTGTTGGATACCAATACAAATTATCGCTGCCTTAGAGTCACAAATTTGAACTGGTCAGGAACCATTTCCAATGGGGGTTTGTGGAACAAAATCTCTTCTTCATCAACAATGAGATCCATGTCTGAATCAATTAACACTCTCATAAACACCTTCGCCTCAATTTCAGCTATGTGGTTACCAAGGCAAGTGTGAGGTCCAAAGCCAAAACTCAAATGCGGGTTTCGCGGTCTCTCGATATCTATTTCGTAGGGTTTTTCAAATACAGTTGAATCAAAGTTGCCAGATATAAAGCTCATGCCCACGTAGCGGTCTACTGGGAGATTTGAATTTCCTGATTCAGGAACCGTAGTTCGGTTCATCATCGGAAGGGGCGAGAAGAATCGAAGGAACTCTTGCAACGCCGACGATATGAGTTCTGGTTTCTCGCGCAACTTTCGTACAACATCCGGGCGTTTACCAAAATGCCAGACGATTCCCGTGAGAAGTTTCACCACGGTGTCTCGTCCTCCTGCCAATAAGACTCCCGCAATACCGCGGAATTCCGAGGCTGAAACTATCTTTCCCTCGATTTCAAGTGTGGAAATCTGTCTCCATACATCGTTGTTACTTCCATTGATTGCTTCCTGATAGATGCGATCCAAATAACGATGAAGCACAACACCGGAACGTGTTTCCGATTCTGCAGTCCAGACGTCTGGCCCCCATGAAATCCATTCGGCAACATCTTGAGGACGGTTATAGATGACTCCCAAATTATGCATAACAATTGGAAGTGCAAGATTACTGACCACATTCTGCGAAGGTTGTTTTAAATATTCGGAAAAAATCAACTTTGTATTCGCTGCAAATGCATCGATGTGACGTTCTATTGAAGGCTTAACAAAGATCGGTGCTAACGCTGCTCGATAGAGATGGTGGCGAGGAGGGTCGACTTCAAGAGGAAGTTGGCGGTAATCACGAACATCTGCATCACCCTGCAAATCAGACGAGTAAGTCTGTGTATCTCGGAGCGCCTCACGAAGTTCCTTGTGACCAGTTATAACTCGCTCGACTCGAGGTTGAAGCGTGGACATAGAGTCATGATAATTGTTCTCCATCAATCAATCTAGAGGTGTAACGATGAGTCTTCGAGCAGTAGCAGTTTTTCCTCAAATAAAATCCGATAATTTGGCTACTTTTAAGGCAATTGCAAAAGAAATGCTGCATGAAATCCAAAAAGTGGATTTTATTATTGGATATGACATGTTTTTCAACGTTGATGAAACACGTTGTGTTGTGCTCGAACAGTATTCCGATGCCTCTGGTGTGATTGAGCATGTAAAGAGACATTCACATTTCTTGGAAAAGCTCACAGCTCTCGGGGGAGAAATTCACGGCCAGATGTTTCCCATAGACATCGAGGATGAAAATCTTCGTAATATCCGCGAATCATGGAATGCATTAATGCATCAGCATTTTGGGGGAAAGAAAAACCCGGGCTCCCTCTAGCGCCCGGGAATTTCTTCTACCAGGAGAAGCTTTAAGAGTTCTTCTCTATTTGATGTATGGCCAGAGAACCGCTCAACTCATAGCTACTGATGAACAATGGTTTTCCGCTCGGAGAATTTTCCGCGGAAACAAATACGATGCCCTCCGGCGACCAGGCTGTGGCTTGTGCTACGGGGGTGGATGTGGTGGGAAGCATCTGAATCCACTTAATTAACTTCGGTGCACTCGGCGCCGAAATATCAAATACGACCAGCGCGCTCATTCTCTCGAGTCCAAGTACGGCAATACGTGACCCACTTACATTTCCAACAGCAACTCCCTCTGGCTCGGAACCTTTGTCATCAGAACGATCTTGGGGCGTGTAATTCACTACAGACTTATCAGCAGAGAGAGAGTGCGAACCATTAATGTTGTTCACTCCTAAGGCACTTATTTGAATATCTTCAAGTAGTGTTCCGCTATCCCAGATAGGGATTCCGTTTCGATATATTGTCATGGAGCGGGAACCTCGCAAATGTATGGTATCTAGATCACCATCACCATCACGATCACCCGCATTGGGATTGACCTTACTCCTACCAAGCTCTGCACTCGCTGACCAAGTCTTCCAGTCAGGGAATCTTCGGCTGTCAACTTTGAGTGATGACCCACGTACATCGTCATTGAGACAAGAGTATTCACGCGCGTCCCCTTCATTTGCAGTGACAACGTAATCACCAGATCCAATTTTGAACCCAGCTATGGCATCGGGCTGACTTGCACCAACAACATTTATATATGAACGCGGGCCTTTTCCTGAGTCTCTGTCGCTAGTATCAATTGGAGTTTCAAAGAGCTTTGATTCAAATGCCTTACGGACATCAATCCATGAACCTTTTTTCACATCAAGAACGCCTAATCCATTTGCCTCTTGTAGCGTCACATATGCTTTTGCGTCATCTAGGGCTACTATAAATTCAGGTTCTAAATCTTTTGAAGAATCATTTACTACACTGGATAAAGCAAGTCCCTTCGCACGTAATGCACGTACAGAGAAACTATCAAAACTAACAAAATTTACTTCAGGGTTACTTGGAACGGAGAGATCGACCACAGAAACCCCTCCCTTGGGATCAATCGCTCTTGAATAATCCGTAGATTCATTGTTGGGGGTGGCAGGATCATCTTTTGCACAAACCGGCTGTCCTTCAATTGCAACTAATGCTGTCGTGCCTGAGGGCGTAAAAGTTACGGAATCGGGGAGCACCCCTTTCAGATCGGGGGCGGACAACACTTTTCCGTCTATATCCATCACAACCAAAACCCCACTTGGCGTTGTCGGTACACCGCTTGCAGAAAACAACTCAGCTTTGTGTACAGCTGCAACGATTACGTTCTTCCCTGCTGCAACACTCGTAACATCAGTTCCATAGGATTTCAGTTCGACCCGATTAATTCTCTGTGGTTTTGTGGGTTCGCTGAGATCGTAAATGTCAATCGAATTTCGGACTCCATTTGTTGCAAAGAGTCTTTTACTTCTAGCATGGAATGCGGGAATTTCAGCTCCGCCTTCTCCATCGCCAGATAGGATTCTACTTAACTCAGTAATTCTAAATTCATCTTCATTACTCGCCGCCGGCAAGGTAGAGCTGACGAGAAGTCCGAGAATCAGTCCGAGAAAAATGGCTTTAGGTGCTTTTACATTTTTTGACATATGGATACGTTCTCCTTCGTCGGTTAACATTTGGTTAAAAATCGAAGTAGTTTCTCCAAATTCAAATGGAAACTGAGGCTTTTCACAGAGTGCCTTGTAATCTGTCAGGGTGACATTTGGTGCTTTTGATTTTTCGGACGTCATTCTTGTTGGCGGGACTGGTCGCAGTGGCACCACAATCATGGGAAAACTTCTTTCCCGGCACCCGGCGGTAGGATTAGCAAAACCGTCTGAGATCAGAATTTTGACTTATGGAAATGGATTGCTAGATCTTCATCTTCGCAATCGAGTAGGACGTTACAAGCATCTAATGGTTACCGATAACCTGCACTTGACTCGCTTTAAGTATCGACTCTTTAACGATTGGTGGGAGCGAGAGTCGAAATTGGGTGGAAAGGCTGGATTGATTCAAGGGATACAGCGAGAAGAGTTACAGGAACTCTATCGTTGCATGAGAAATGACTGGAAAACCAATAGAGAAATTGCTCCGACCCGATTCTTTCGTTCCTTTGTGGACCTACAGAAAAGATCATCAGGAAATCAATTATGGATCGATACAACTCCAGCAAACCTTTTCCGAGCTACTCAAATAGCCTCATTCCTGCCAAACGTTCGGTTCATTCATATGGTGCGAGATGGCCGTGACGTCATTGCATCTGTCGTGCGTGAGCCATGGGGGCCAAAAAATTATGATGAAGGTTTAATCTGGTACCGAAATCGAATGATACGAAACTTGCTTAACTCAAGAACGCTCGGCGTGCAGGTTTTGACACTATCACTAGAAGATTTGGTCCTTCAGAATCGAATTCAAAGCCTGAAAAGAGTCCTGAGTTTCCTTCAAATTGAGAATGATTCAAAAATCGAGAAATATTTTGAAACCGAGGTAACGTCGGAAAAGGTTCGCCAAGGTCGCTGGCGCAGCGACGTTTCAGACGTAGCGACATTCAATGCCCGTTACTTCGCGATTGTGGCCGAACTTAAAAAAATTGATCCCCAACTGCCGCTGAAGGACTAACTAGCGTCTGAGATACAATTTTCGGCAAGCGGCGACAAGTCTCTTCCACAACTGAAGCTGTAAAAGATTCCTCGCAAGCTAAACCGCTTCGACTTTTATCTGACTCTGAAAGACAGGATCTCGCGCTTATGCTCTCTTAGCGCGCTCCTTAGCCCATCTTTCCAGTTACGTAAGCCTCAGTTCGCTCATCATCTGGAGTACTGAAAATCTTTTTAGTGTCATTAAATTCAACAAGTTTTCCAGTTCGTCGATCGGACGTGGGATTTACCTCAGTCACGAAAAACGCCGTGTATGAGCTAACGCGGGCGGCTTGTTGCATATTGTGCGTCACAATCACAATTGTGAATTCCTTCTTTAATTCAGCCATCAATTCTTCAATGCGGAGTGTGGCGATTGGATCCAAAGCAGAGCATGGTTCATCCATCAGGATTACTTCTGGCTCGACTGCAATAGAGCGCGCAATACAGAGGCGTTGTTGTTGGCCGCCAGAAAGCCCGAGCGCTGATTCATTTAATCGATCCTTGACTTCATCCCACAGGGCAGCCGACTTTAGAGATTTTTCGACGATGTCATCTAATTCTGATTTCTTTGGTCGACCGTTCACCTTTGGTCCAAATGCAATGTTTTCGTAAATGCTCTTTGGGAATGGGTTCGGTTTTTGGAAGACCATACCGATGCGACGGCGCACCTCGACTGCGCTCGCGTTTGGGTGATAAAGATCTGCATCATGGTACAAAACCTTGCCGTGGACTTTTGCGCCTGGAATCAAATCATTTGTGCGATTGAGTGAGCGAAGCAATGTGGACTTTCCGCAGCCCGATGGCCCAATAAAAGCCGTGACATCTCTCTCGGGAATCTGCATATTTACATCTGACACCGCTACAAAACTTCCGTATGAGACAGCGACATCGGTCAAAGTAAAGACGGGCGAGATGAATTGGCGTACGCCATTCGAATCGGTGCCACCCGTACTTTGATTCGCCTCCATGCTGCTCCTTTGTTTTCCTGTCTTAGCCTCTGATGAGATTCTTCGAATGTCAACGCCGCTCATATTTAAACCCTATTCTTTCGAGTCGTAAAGTCACGTAGAAGAATTGCGATGAGATTTAGCGTAAAAAGAATGACGATAAGGATGAGGCTTCCTGCCGAGGCAATGTAGTGAAACTCTTCCCGAGAATCCGAGGCATATTTGAAAATCGCCAATGGGAGAACCGTATATTGACTTTCCGGCCCAGTCGGATTGAATGTGACGAATGCAAGTGCGCCAAGCAAGAGTAGGGGCGCTGACTCACCCATCGCTCTTGATACGGCAAGAATCGAACCTGTAGCGGTTCCAGGAATCGAACTCGGAAGAACCAAACGGCGAACAGCTTGCCATTGTGTCGCACCGAGAGCGAGTGCTCCTTCTTTATAAGAAGGGGGAACTGCACGGATCGATTCTCGAGAAACAATAATCACAACGGGCAAAATCATCATCGCAAGAACAAGGGAAGCAGAACCTACTGTGAAGCCCCAGCTCAATGGGCCTCGAGCGATGAACGCCAATCCAATCATTCCAAAAACTACAGCAGGGACTCCAGCCAAATTCTGAATATTCAATTCGAGAATGCGCGTGAATCGATTCCCACGTCCGGCAAACTCTTCCAGGTAGAGCGCAGTGAGAATTCCAATGGGAAGCGCGACTATTGCCGCTAATGAAACTACCCAGATAGACCCGAAAATTGGCGATTGAAATCCTGCCGAATCTGGGTCATAAGAAGGGAAATTCACAATAATCTCTCGAGAGAGTAGGAATTTAGAATCCCTCCAGAGAGAGTAAATAACACCGAAAATAAACCCGAGGGCCGCAACGATGCTGAGTGTCAATAATGTTCGAAATGAAGCGTCTTTGATCCTTCTAGACCACGAGAGTTGATTCGATAGATCAATAGTCGTCATTCGTAGGCCTCGCGATAACGAGCAATCACTCGATTTCCAATCAGATTGAAGATGAGAGTGACGATGAACAAAATTGAACCAACCAAGAAGATTGTCTTGTAACCTGTTGAACCAACTTCTTGATCGCCAATGCCAGCAAACCCAATAAACGAAGCCATTGTTTGCATTGGTTCACCAGGGTTGGCAGAGAGTTTTGGATAACTTCCAGCCACCATTAGAGCTACTGTGGTCTCTCCAAACGCACGTGCAAAAGCAAGAATGACAGCGGCAACGACTCCAGAGAGACCCGCGTTGAAAACAACCTTTGTTGCTACTTCTCGACGGGTAGAACCAAGAGCATAAGCAGCTTCACGCATAGCCCGAGGAACCGCTGAAAGCGCATCGTCGGCAACGGATGCAACAATCGGTACAACGAGGACACCAGTCATCAATCCTGCTCCGAGCGCGGAGTAGCCAACGGGTTCGCCAATCGGCCAATATTTTTCCACCAGGCCGGGATTAACGACGTACAAACCAAATAATCCAAGAACTACCGTGGGGATACCAGCAAGAATTTCTAGGATTGGTTTTACAACACGTCGGACATTAAAACTTGCATAATCACTAAGAAACATCGCTGCTGCCAGACCTGTGGGTATCGCGACAATCATGGCAATTGTCACGATGATAAAGGTGCCGGTCAGTAAGGGTGCAAGACCAAAAGCTGGGGGTTCAAATAAAGGCGCCCATGTCAATCCAAAGAATTGGGTTCCTATTTCTGAAAGCAAATCTACTGTCGCTGGCACTAAAGAAACAACTATTCCGGCTGTGATCAAAATAGTAACCATCGTTGCAATTCGCATAACGGAGACCGCAGCTTTTTGGAAAAAAAGTCGACGGCGAAGGTCTCTGGAGGGTGCGAGCGAAATTCTTGCTTCGCTTTGAATCACTCGCTTCCCCTTCCCTTCAACCTTCGCCGTCTGACTTTACTGGCCTAACTTATCCCCTAACTGGCGAGCTTCCTTAGAGCCGCGAGTTTGTTATCCAAGTCTGCCTTCTGGGCTGTGTTCAACTGAATGAACTTCGCCTTATTTGCAAGCACTTTGAGGTTTTCATCGTAGTAGTTCAAGAATGGAACCATCGCAGGATTGCTCTTTGCGGCCGAATTCTTGACATAGATGAAAAGTGGGCGTGCTAGCGGCGTATAGGTACCGTTGAGCGCATTTTCGGCGCTTGCAGTAACGCAGCCTTTGCCGCTATCGATCTGGACACCCTTGTTGATGTCGGTGTTCTCCAAGTAGTACGAGAGACCGTAATAACCCAAGCCACCGGTAGCGCGCTTCACGCCGTTAACCGTGACGTTGTCGTCTTCTGTTGGGTTGTAGTCAGTACGTGATGCCTTAGCTTTGCCATTGATAACTTCGGTGAAGTAATCAAAAGTTCCAGAGTCGGTGCCAGCACCATATAGCGCCATTTTGACCTTTGGGAAAGATGATCGAACTTCATTCCAGTATTTAATCTTGGAACCTGGTTCCCAGATCTTCTTCAATTCTGCGGTTGTTAGGCATTGTGCCCATGTGTTCTTTGGATTGATAACTACAGTGAGCGCATCGGTTGCAACACGCAATTCTGTGTATTCAACTCCAGCAGCCTTGCATGCGTCAATCTCCTTAGCCGAGATGGGGCGGGAAGCATTTGAGATATCTGTTTCACCTTTGCAGAATCGTGTAAAACCTCCGCCAGTTCCAGAAATACCCACAGTGATTTGTGTCTTGGAAACTTTTTGGAATGCTTCAGCGGCAACGGTAGTCAATGGAGCAACAGTGCTGGAACCATCAATAACAATTTTGCCTGAGACGTTTGCGTATTTTGCATCATTGTTTGTAGAAGATGAAGAAGATGAACCCGACGCGGCTTTCTTTCCTTTGACCCACTTGAGTCCGCCACCAATGATCGAGCACTTATATTCAAACCCATCTTTTCCAACTACAACTTCACCGCGGCGTTCGCATTTGCCGCGATTGACGACTTCGCTTGCCATAACAGGAGCGGCAACGAACGAAGCTACGAGAGTAAGCGCAACTAGAGCGCTTTTGAATGCATTGAGGCGCATTAATGGACCTTTCAAAGAGTCGTGACCGAAGGGCTTCGGTGAGCGCATCTCATCTTCTGAGGGTGAATAGTGAACGGGTAGATGGTAAACGGCAGGTGAACTCTGACCGAGAAGTTGGAGGTATCGTGCCCACATGGCAAACGAGAATCCACCGCTGATCTGGATTGATTGCGAGATGACGGGGCTCTCCCTCGAAAAAGACGCGCTCGTCGAAATTGCTGTTCTTGTGACCGATGCAGATCTGAATATCTTGGGAGACGGGGTCGACGTAGTCATCGCCACGACGCCAGAGAAGTTGAATGACATGCGCGATGAAGTTCGCATGATGCACCAACAATCTGGATTGTTGGATGCAATCCCCTCAGGTATTTCCCTCTCGGCTGCCGAAGAATTAGTCCTGCAGTACTTGAGTGCACACACAGCGCCAGGTAAGTCGCCGCTGGCTGGAAATTCGGTTGGTATGGATCGCAATTTCATTGCACGCGATATGCAGAAGTTACATGATTATTTGCATTATCGGACAGTCGATGTCTCTTCCATTAAGGAACTAGCACGACGTTGGTATCCCAAGGTCTATTTCAATGCGCCGAAGAAAACTGGTAACCATCGCGCATTAGGAGATATCAAGGATTCTATTGAGGAGTTGCGTTACTACCGAGATTCCATCTTCATTCCACGTAACTAAACACAAAGGTTAGATTGCCAATCGAGTCAGTCCTGCCTCAACTCCTTCGCCCACTTCAACTTGGGTGGATTGATAGTCAATAGGAAAACTAGTGGTGTTTCGTAACCTGAAAATCAACTGCTCGGCTCCTAATTTGTCACCAAGTAAGAGAAGAGCAAATGTGTAATCGCTCATTCGTGAAAATAAATCACCACCTCGCAATTCACGAGAGATTTCTCGCGAGCACCTGATGAGCGAATCATCATCCAACGGCGCAAGTCTGAGGGCGATGAGAGATACCGGTTGATGACTTCTTTCTGCCCATGAAAGTAAGCGCTCAGCGCTCTCATAGAAGTAGACCGGAGCAAGCGCTCCCGTAAGGTTGTCATAGATCCCGTCGTCATAGAAAGCCATATGACGATAGTTCTGTAATAAACAAGAGATAACTAGCGCTTTCTCATACCCTAATCTCATGAAATTTGTCCCGCGTCGCGTGCACGAGGTAGCAGCTTGGCTCGTCCGTGTTGAAGCGCTCTTCTTATTCAGCCTCGGTACAAACCTATCGTGACTGGGAAAC
>OGVZ01000013.1_pt1 | contig 23193 bp, 50 predicted proteins | sample 1575881 | NCBI WGS metagenome assembly OGVZ01 (sample SAMN07581520, study PRJEB24739) | freshwater metagenome | place: Singapore | collected 2015-01
CGCCACCATAGGGACTAACTCACCCTAACCGCTAAACGACACCCACCACTTTAGTCAGTGGATTCTCAAGACCATGAGAATTGCTACGACTGCCTTCTCACGCCTATACCATTCGTCCGACCTTCTTCTTGCTACCTAGTCGTCTCCCTTTCCATTTAAGTCAGTTTTCCTTTTTCAGAATTTGGAAGGCTCCATCAATTTCTCCCACCACGCCATACCCCTCCCCCCCCCTACCATGTCTCTCAAAAACAACACCATGCCAGCAGATACCCTAGGGGGTATATGACCAAGTGGGCAAGCATACCCTGGGGAGTATTTATATATACCCTGGGGGGTATGCGAAGGAAGCACCATCCCAAGGTAACTAATTACCCTCACCCAGATATCTAATCCAAGCATATCCAACCCTCACCTATAACTTCAATGATGGTAATAACTTATTGCTTTAATCTTAAGGGAAAACCATTATCGTTGATTTATAAGGGAAATATGGGGGTTGGCACGATTCTTCCCTGCTATATAGGTATGAGGGTAAAAATTTTATTCTCATACTTCATCAACTTTTCAAGAGGTGTCAAGATGCTCAACAAATCCGAATTATTCAAAGTTTCCCAGATTCTCACTGATGGCCACTATGGGTCATTTATGAGCGCCATTGGGTGTGCCCTTCAACTGGCCGATTCTGTCAACTCCAAGCGCCTTTATGAGGCTTTTGGGGACAAATTCGAGGCGATCTACTCCAACTTCCTCAAAGCCCAAGAGTTTGAAGCTGCGAATCGTCAATTGTCGGAAGATGAAATTGAGGCGACTGTCGAAAAGCACATGAATCGTTTGGACAAAAAACTGATGCAAGGCCATATCACTCAGACCGAATATGACCAGCAAGTGAGCATTTTAGACAAATGGGCCATTCAGCAGGCCAATGCCTAATCCCTTCCAACCCAACTTTTCAAAAGGTGTCAATCATGCAAAAACCCGACCTCATCGTTTATTACGCCTCGCTCATCGGGGCTTTGTCCTTAACCCTCATCATCGCAATCTGGGGGTGAACCATGAAAAACAAAACAGCATCAATCATCATTTATCCCATGTATGGCAGTAAAGGTCATGCCGTTGACCTTATGTATCGTGGAGCCGTTTTACATGGCCTGATGGGTGAAAAATCAGATATAGGGGCAATGATTCAAAAAGCCCATATCTGGGCCATGAATCAAGGGTTTACTAATACAAAAACAATTTACAAATAAAACCCATACCATCGCCCATTATCTAGTGGGCTTTGGCCTGGGCTTTTCCAGGGTTTCAATCAATGAGGGTCAATATGAAACAACACACACGCTACATCCCTTCGGGATATGAGTTAATTGCTAAAGATGAGCGATTCGGGTTTGAGTGCTGGGGCAATCTAAATGTCATCACCAATTCTGGGAAACACTCCATTTATGCAATTGCCTATGGTGGAAAACGCACTAAATCAGATTGGCATTATCGATTTAAAGATGAATCCAGTTTGCAGCGCCAGATTGAACAAACCTTGAGGGGTTATATGCAATCGGCAGATTTAAAAGCCGAATGGAAAGCCAAACGCAATGCACCACACGATGTAAAAGTGGGTGACATTTTTAAATGCTCATGGGGATACGATCAAACAAACATTGATTTTTATGAGTGCGTTGCAGTGCTGGGGCAAATGATCGAAATTCGGGCAATTGCTCAGGATTCAATGGAAACCCTTTCAATGCAAGGCGAATGCGTCCCCATGCAAGGCGCTTTCATTGGTGAACCCATGCGGAAAAGGGTGAGCATGGGAGGCGGTGAACCATCGGTGAGAATCCAAAGCTATTGCAGCGCCTATCGCATGAAACCATTGGCAACGATTGGGAATAAACCCGTGTTTGCATCATCCCATTGGACAGCATACGCATGAGGGCCTGCACATGATGCTTGCAACATTCCCTAAATACCATAACGCAGGGATTGCGGCCCGTTGGGGCTGCTTTTCCTGTCATTCACCCCTAAACCCTCAAACCATTAAAAACGATGGTTTTCCGCCAGGGCGTGGTCAATACTGCATGAAGTGCGACAAATGCGGTATGTCCACCTGGTTTGATCTTTTCCCTTATCAACAGGAGTTAACAGCATGAGCAAAAAAGAATATCTCGCCCTGATCTTGTCCCTGCTTCGCCCCGATGAGATCAGACTAAGCGCTGCCAACCCAACCCAATACATGACAAAAACCCATGTTTTGCTGCACTATGTCGCACTTCGCAGGCTTGGGGTTAACCCATGATCTATGCAACCCTTGCTCTAATCCTTAAAATAATTCTCAGACGCTAGTAAACACCAACTTCCCCAAGGTTTGCCCCTATTTAGGGGCTTTTTTTTGCCCCTTGATTTAAGCCATTTTTTACCATTACCCTCATGGCGGGAAGTCTTCTGGCCTGAATTGCAGTTCCTGGGCGAAATGGATGCGGTCTATGAGGGTGTTTTGCAGTTCCATTCTCGCCCTGATGCTACGCTGAAACCTTGGGGACATTTCTTTTAACTCATCATCAGACCAAAAAACGAATTTTTCGGCCTTGTTTTCTAGTCTATGCCTGATGAATGTTGCCCGTTCTTGCAAGGTAAACAAGGGTTGATCTAACAATGAAATGTTGCACTCATGGCATGAATTGACCAAAACAAACTTGATTTTTCTCATCCAAAACCATGATGGTTCTTTTGCCTCAACCCAAGATAAGGGCGGACAATGGTCTACTTCTGTCCATTTGTCACCGCAATAAAAGCACCCAGGTCGGCTGCTGTAATGCTTTTCATACCTGCCGCCATAAATTTTCAATAAAAAACGGCGTTTTGCAGCCCCTGAATGGCCTATTGGCATGGTCTACCCTTCAATTCCATCCTCCGACTCTGAAAAATCGTCCCAAAAGCCGTTTAAATCGTTTCTGTGGGCATTTTTAAGGGCTTCCCAATCCTCCCAATCCATCGCCAGTTTAGGATTGACCCTGACCGACAGCCCAACATGGTCTAAATTCATGTCATCACGCAGGCCAATATTGTAGAAGTGTTGCGCCCATGCAACACATATTCTGACCCCTTCGTTCATGTTTCCCTGACCCAGTTTCAGCAGGACATCGATGCTGGCTTGGTCAAGGTAGGGGTGAATCTGCTTTTTCACGCTTGACCCCTGTATGAAGTTGCCTCCAATAGTCTGCTATCAGCAGTGCCTCAGCCACTCCATGATCTTTTTTCCGCTTCAATGGTGCTTCAGGCCAGATCATCCTTGCCACATCTAGGCTCTCATCCTTGTTGCTGGTCAAGTGCCAATATCGCTTCCATGTCTGGGGGGCGATAAAGTGGACTGGGTAATGGGTTAACTCACAAACCGCCTCTATCACACCCACAGCCCTCATAAAACGGGCAGTTGATGCTATCCCTTGCCCTGGCATAGAGTGGACATTCTCGATGGCTATCTCAGCCCCTTCTTTTGGGTCAATCACTTTGAGCAGCGAGTTCTTGAACACAATGGGTAGGATGCGCTTGTCTTGATGTTCGATAAAGAACGCTTGAATGTAGTTGCCGTGCTGGTCAATAGCACCCACTGCACCACTGATAAGCCCAGGGTCGCAACCGATGTAATAGGTCATAGTTTGCCTTAGTCTAAGTCACATTCACAATGAGCCATGAAGTTGTAGCAAGTCATGCAATAGCCTGCTTCAGCCATGTGCATACGCACTTCATGTCTAAGAGTTCCATACTGTTCACGCTCTTTATCTGTCCAACCATCGGTTTTAAATCTGAAATCAATCAGTCTTGCAACAGACTCTAACAACTCCTCATTTTGTTTAAACAAATTAGACGATCTTTCGATCAGTTTCTTGTTGCCTTCCAGCAAGTCATCAATACGCTTTTGTTGCTCTTCAATCACTCTTGTCAATGCTTCCATCTTTCACTCTCCTTAAAAACTCTTCTTTGAAGCCTTTGAATAGCCCTGATGTGTCATTGTCCAACTCTTGCACATTGAACCATATCTGTGCTTTCCAGCCAGGGTTCTTGGCAAGCCTCAAACAATGCTCCATCCATCTCTGATAAATCCCCTGTGAGCCATAAGGCTCTGGTGACTGTGAGCAGGGAGTGGCACTGTCGTTCTTTGTGTTCATCAAGGATTCGGTTTGCTTGGTTGATGTTCATAGGTCTTGACTCAGGATTCTGAAGGCTGTTGCTGCACACAAGGGCACTTGCCCATTGCCGATGGCTTTAAGTCTGTCCACTCTAGCGGCCACCCCATCAGCCATTCGACCCATGTTGCGTTCAATAGTGCGGGGGGTTGATTCGGGTTCTCTCTGCCACCAGTTTCTGTCCACACCACAGAAACCAAATCCGATGTTCCCTTCCATTTGGCGGTTGGTCGCCGCATTTCGCAATCCGATTTGACTGGTGTTGGCCACATTGCCCTGATTTCTGGGTTGCTCAGTTTGAAGTTGATTGCACCCTTTTCCTTCCAACTCTTGCTGGTCGGTTGATCTTTGTGATCGGATGCTGTTGGCGTTGGAAATTTCTCTTGTCTTTTCTTCAATGCTCTGCGACTGTTGCTCCCACCATCTAATCCTGTCGTATTGGGCGTGTGGAAGGTCGCCACGCCATCTGGCGACAATCCAGATTCTGTCCCTCTGATGGTTTGCTCCAACATCCGCTGCTCCCAACACTCCCCACCTCGCATCAAACCCCATTGAGGCCAAGTCTCCGAGAACAACTCCAAGTCCCCGAGAAGTGAGCATTGGTGAGTTCTCCACGAACACGAATCGGGGTCGAACTTCACGAATGATGCGTGCCATTTCTCGCCACATTCCTGATCGCTCTCCGTCAATCCCTGCGCCTCGCCCTGCTGCGGATATGTCTTGGCAGGGAAACCCTCCAGATACCACATCAACAATTCCTCTCCAAGGATTTCCATCAAAGGTTTGAACATCATCCCAAATCGGGAAAGGCGGGAGAAGTCCGTCATTTTGTCTGGCGCACAATACGCTTGCTGGATATGCTTCCCATTCGACGGCACAGACTGTTCGCCATCCAAGTAATTTGCCCCCAAGTATTCCTCCACCAGCGCCTGCGAATAAAGCCAACTCATTCACTTAACCCTCCTTAATTCTGCTAAACGCCTTTTGATCTCTTCTGGCATAGGTATAGCGTTTTTTCTGCTCTCTTCTAGTCGCATCAGAGTCTCGTCTTTCTCTTGTTTAGGTTTGATTTCAGGCACTTCAGCACCATCCCACCGCTTTTGGTTCAGATAAACCAAAGGGGCAGGAATAAATGAACCATTGCCCCTTAACCATTGATCTGTTGTTTTCAACCATTCAATGTGTTTGATGATCTGATTAAACTCAGCATCACAACCCAATTTCACCCATTTTTTCAGACATTCTGACTTAGCACCCTTTCTTGGAGAACTAGGCCATGCTTTCCAGAACCTGTTGAATTTTTCTTCAAGCATAGGATGACCCCGAGATACCCGACCTGTGAGGTCTTCAGTATCTCTTAGCCAACCCAACTGTTCACTCTCATTGACCATGTTGATTCACTCCTATCAAAAAAGGTCTGCTACTCGCTGAACGCCGTATTCCAATTGTCGAGCGCCCTGTTTCGTGGGCCAGCCGCTGATAGTCGGTATAACTGCTCGTTTTTGTGGTCGCTACGGAACGCCACGCCGTCGGGGTCATCACTGCAACGGCATCCCTTTTCTTCCACGCCACCAGGACTGAGTGCATTGCTAACGAGTGGAGTCCGATCATCGAGTAGACAACAAAAAAGCCGCTTGCTACTGCCCTCTGGTAGGAACCTTTGGTAAACCCACCACTCTGGGGCTTAACAAAGGCAGAGAGCATGAGCAAACGGCCTTAACACAGTTGTTTCCTACGACAACGGTTTGAATTATACACACTCTGCGAACATCGTCAAACATTAGTAATTACCCTAATACTAGATGTGGTATTTAAAATTATCAAATGAGAAATGACTATCAATGCTCTATTTGCCATAAATTCTTCCAATCGTTGCTGAAAGTAGACAAGCATCGTTGTATTTCCACACACCCCATTGACAAGTGTAATCAAACATCAGAAACTACCCCTACTGCATCCCGCAGTATTCAACAGGTTCAGTTAACAGGAGTTACCAATGAAAGACATCAAGTTTGAAAAATGGGCGTTTATCCAAGAAATCACCCCAGAAGACATTGCACAGGCCATCGAAGGTTCTGAAGCACTCTGCCAAGCCATTCGCAACAACCATTGGACAGATGTTGCAGATATCATCAAAACCCGCATTGAAGCCTATGCCCAACGCATTGCTGAATTGCGTGTCAACGATGAAATCACTACCCGTAGCATTGATGGCATCCAAGAACTAGAAGAGTATCAGTTGCGCCAGATTGAGCGTCAACAAGCGGTTCTTGAAAAGCAAAAGCAAGCCATCCTCACCAACAGGCTTGCCCTTGATGACGAAACCCTCAAAGTCCATGAGACAAACATCAAGCTCATCGACTCACTGAAACGCTTTGTCAAGACAGACCAGATCGCAGGGACTACCAACAACTCCATCCACAAAGATGCTCGGGCTTTGCTTGAGTCACTAGGAGAGATGTGATGAGAATGAAAATCCACGCTGAAAAGCAGATCAACGCTGCTTACGATGCCCACCAAGGCATGGAATACTGTTATTTCTGCATGAGAGAGCGTTTAAACCGTGACGAGTGCTGTGGGCATTCATCTTGGCTAAAGTTCCGTGACTTGTCTGCCGATAGTCGCTATTCCATTGCCATTGACTACCTGAACAAGATGGAGGCCAACAATGGATAAAGACAAGTTGTATCAATGTGCGCCAGAATTATTTGAATGCGTTGTATCAATGGTGCGGTGGTATTCGAATCGCCTTGATGGACACAACATCAGCCCAATAGAGAATCAGCCTCCAGAGATTCAAAGGGCAATGAGGCTGTTTAAAGAAATCATGGGTGAGGATTACAAATGAACAAAGATCAATTACGCCAGATGATCTGGGATGAGCAGATGGAAGACTCAACAGAGTATTGCTGCTACTGTGGTCAGGCCAAATACAAGTTTGGGTGTTGTGGCGAAATCCACTATGAGACATTTGCTGAAATGCGTAAAGAAGACCAAGATGCCATCGTTGATGCGCTTCTGGATGATGAACTCGCAAAGGAACAGAAATGACTAAGCCAGTAGGAATCAAGATGACTTTGCCTGACCAGACAAAACACAAGGGTGACAAGTATCTGATCAATGTCAAAGTGGTCAATACATCTAAAACACCAGTCAACAAGTTGGAGTGCTATGGCACATACGATAAGGCAACAGTAGACGCAATTCTCAATCTCATGGGGGTCAAATGAAACTCAAGGCAATCAAGATGGAACACAGAGAGCAAACCACCTATAAGCCCCAAGGCATCCTGAACAAAGACTTTGTGTATGTGCCAGCCGCCGCTACTGATGTGACGCAAACATGGCGCAAGTTTGGGTGGACACCCATTGAGCGAAAGGAAAAACACTATGAAAACAAGTGAATTTATCGACTATTCCACCCTATTGATGGACATAGAACGCATCACAAAGCGCCTGGAAAGCAAGTGCTTGCACAAGCAGTATGAAGGCTACATGGCTGATATTGCTGAGTTGCAGTCTAAGACTACATTGCTTGGCATCTGGATAACAGAGGAAAAGCGCAAAGATTGGAGGTATGCAGCATGAACACCGATTGGCACTCACTTGGTCAGCACGAAAAGCGCTGGTATTACCTTCATATCACAGACTTGGACTTCAGCGAAAGATCACCCATATCTACGCTTGAAGTCTTCATAGAGGAAGATCAAGAACCAGTCTACGCAGAGGTGGAAAACAGAGCCACTGTTGGCGATTGGAAATCGTTGCCAGACAACATCAAATCAGACATCAACGAGATCATCGCCAAGTTGCGAAAGGAGCATTTCCATGATGAGCCAGACTACGAAGGATACCTTGAGCAACAAAGACGGAGAGAGCGAGATGCTAGAGAGGCTTGGGCGTTTAGAAGCTCAATTCGATGACTTCAAAGTGATGTTGGGTCAACACAACAAACAGATTCACAGAATGTCAATCATCATTTCCGATTTACTCAATAAACTTGAGTCAAAAGGCAATCAGTCAATATAATCAATGTTCGTTTAACAGGAGTCACAAATGAATGTGTATCAAAAACTCAATGAAGCTCGTGAACGCTTCCATCAGTCAAAACTCAATAAATCTGGTCAAAACAAGTTCGCTGGTTACAAATACTTTGAACTGTCAGACTTCGTAGTTCCTGCCCTACAAATCTTCAAAGAAGTTGGTTTAACTTCAGTAATCAGCTTTGGCAAAGAAACCGCAGATATGCGGATTGTCAACAACGATAAGCCAGATGAAGTCATCCTTATCGAATCCCCAATGTCTTCTGCCGCACTCAAGGGTTGCCACGAAGTTCAGAATTTAGGGGCTGTTCAGACCTATCTCAGACGCTATTTGTGGGTGGCTGCACTTGAGATCGTAGAGCATGATGCTCTAGATGCAACCACTGGGAAGAAGGGTGATGGCCCTATCGTTCGTCCCACCAAAGTAGAGGTGGATGAGGCACGAGAGAGCCTATTACAAGATGTCGCAATCGCCATTCAAGATCGTTTTGATGCCGATGACATCATAGGTGCATGGGAAGAATTCACAGGCGTTACAGACACTGATGAGAAAACCCATGTTTGGGGGCAACTGCCCAGCAATGTGCGTTCAGCACTCAAGAAACACAGTCAATCATTGAAAGGTGAATAATGGAACAAAGAAACAACTCAGGGGTACTTTTTCGCAATGACAAGAAAGAAACCCCTAAGCACCCTGATTACAAGGGAAATATCACTGTTGATGGCACAGACTACTGGCTGTCAGCATGGATTAAAGAGGGAAAGAGTGGTAAGTTCATGGGCTTGGCATTGAGTCCCAAGGATGAGCAACCACCCGCTAAGTCCACGCCTCGTCCATCAAAACAAGAGGATTTTGGGGACGACCAAATACCTTTCTGATGTTTTCGGGGGAAAGCGGATGCTGTGGAATCTATCGGTCGTGTGAGCACAGACGCAGCGAGTACCCCACCAATTTTCAATAGGAGTTAATGATGTTTGACCCATTCAAGTTCGTCAAAGAGAAGTTTGGCACACCCGTTCATCAACTGGTTCGCAGAAACGACCCTGTAACATCTTATGAGGCCGCAGAGAGCGTAGATACGACCAAGTTAGAACAGATGGTTTTAGAGGCGATTAAAGGCTTCCCAGATGGTTGTATAGCCGATCAGGTTCTCGCCCTATTCCCAGCCTATCCTTATTCGTCTATAACTGCCAGATTCTCAGCACTTTTGAGAAAGAAGCACATTGAGATCGTAGGCACTCGACCTGGGAAGTCTGGTCGCAATCAGCGAGTAATGAGGGCGTTATGAACGAAGCCATGAAAGTGTTTGAAACCCTGATGAGAGCAAACGGCTATTCAGCTACTGAACTCAAGAGAAAAGGTCAGGCTTATGCCAGTTCTAGCATACAGACAAGGTGGAAATACTTTTATTTGGGTTGGGAAATGAGAACAATGAAATGACACAACCAGCACTTTATTTAGCAGAACGCCAACTCAAATTGGCTGGCGACAGAGAACAACTAATGTGGTTTTGGTTGCTCGTATGGGGCTATAGCCAGGTCTACAAAAAAAATATCTTCACAGGGAAAAAGCATGATTGAAGCAATGAAACAGGCGCTTGAGGCGCTGGAGACATTGGCTCGGTATGAGAACCCATCAACCAAGATACAGGTCAGGAAGAAAGATAGTGGCTCCATCGTGACCATCTATCCGCACAAGATTGCCTCTGATGCTGCTGTCGCCCTCCACGCTGCACTGGACGCACCCAAGCGTGAATGGGTTGGGCTGACGGATGAGGACAAGCAGATTGCTTTTGATGACACGCAAGAGGCAAGCGGTGGTTTCTGGGAATTTGCTGATGCCATCGAAGTCAAACTCAAGGAGAAGAACACATGACTAGAGAAGACATCGTAGCGGTGGCATCTGAGATTTGGAACAAGCCGAACTGGACTCAGCTGCAAGCAGATAGATTAGTCAGGTTTGCAAACTTGGTGGCTTTGTACGAGCGTGAAAGGTGTGCAAGGCTGGTGGAAAACCATGCTATGGAGTTTTCGCATCCTGTTTGGGCTGTTGAACTGTTGAGCGATATTAGAGAAAAACATGAGTGAAAAACTTAAATGTCCACAATGCAGTGTCTGGACAGATGTCATAGAAACTCGTGCTGTCAGAGGGAAAAATATCGTCTATCGGCGCAGAGAATGTGCCAATGGTCATAGATTCTTCACTCACGAAATCATCCAAGGACTTGTGAAAAGATATGAAAAAGCCGCACATTCCAAAGATAAGATCAACTCTAAGGGAATACCCTAATGGATTGACTGCAAAGCAGATTCTGGCAAAAAACCCTCAAATATCAAAAATCTACACGGTCAAAAGTTGCTTAACTAAGATGCCAGATGCCTACATAGACAGATGGATATTGGAGCCTGGGTGTCGAGGTCAATATCAGGCGGTCTATATGGTTGTAGTCCCGCCACAAGACTGCCCACATCCAAAAGATCGTTTCCCAGAGGTCTGCAAGACCAGATGGGTAGATAGAGTCTTACAGGGTGGCTAAAACACGCTCAAAACGGGCTTTGCGGTCTGCCAAACCTATCAAGCCACCATTGATTCGCTTTGTTAAGCCCTCAAAATCGCCGTTATCAGCGAATTCGTAGCACTTATTGGACTTCCAGAACCACCCAGCAGACAAAGAGGCGTATAGAGGCTCTAAAAGCCTGTCAGGAGCGTCTATAAGGTCGATTCCTAGCCCCTGACCGCACCGAGTGTAGTTATCCTTGCCTGTGAGCTGTTTTAAGCCCCTTCCACGGTATTTCCAGCCATCCCCAGACTCTATTGGCCCATTGCCCATACGAGCCGAATAAACCACATTGGCGATCATCTCTGGCTTGCGGTGCAGGGCTAATGCAAACATATTGGGCTTATTCTTGCCATTTTGTTTCACATACTTGCCATCAGCACCCTTTTCGGCAAAGCGATTAGGCCAAACAACCGCCATTGTGTCGGCAGAATAGTTCAGGTTTTCGGTCAAAGCCGTGTATCCAGCCGATTCATGGGCAGTTTGGGCTAAAAACCCAGCAATTCTGCGTTCATTGATGATTTGGAACTGCTCACAAGTCTGTTGGATGGCAGAAATCCATTTATCAGGCTCTTTTACGCCAGCAGCCACCAATTGGGCGATTTCAGGGGTCATTTCTTGTCATCCTTCATCCGAGAGCCTTGGCTAGACCCCAGAAGGAAGGCAAACATTGAGGTCACAACGCTTCCCATCACATAGCCAACAATCGTGTCAGCAAACCGCATATTCTGGTCAGGAATGTCCAACCAGATCAGGGATGGGATGAAAGCGGCAGCAAAAATAGACCAAAAACCAATGAAGAAATAGACGAAACGGCGCACCAAAGGGTCGTCAGACTTCATGGCTTGCATCTGCATATCTGTGGCTCTTTGGCGTGACTTTTCATCCAATTCAGCCATGAACTCCTCATGCTTCATAGCCGCTTCTTTGAGCTTAGAAACATCTTCTTGACTCATCTGGCCTTCAGGCTTTAACTCGACACCTAATTTACTCTGAACATAGTCAACACCCTTTTCCATGACCGCATCAGCGACCTTGGGCAAGCCATTGCTAATTAGCCCAGAAACGATACTTGCAATCATGGGTAGCATAAAAACTCCTCAGTTCAGAATGATAAACAGGCAACAACCAAGCACTAGACCAATGCAGAAACCCTCAAGAATCCTCATTTTTGGTCTTCTTTTTGCTTGTTTTTAGCCTCGTCAGTCCACTTTGGAGGCTCACCACGACCTGTCCAAGTTGACTTATCTTCAGGTTTTTCAGGGTCAGGCTCTTTACTAAAGGCATCTTTCACAATGTCTTTGCCCTTAATCGCCAACAAAGTGCCCAAAGAGCCAAGAATGTACTTGCTCATGTCTGAGAGCAAATAGAAGAATTGTTTGTCTGCGGGGGCAATGCCACTCATGGGTTGCGGCACAAAGACAAGGCTGAACATTGACAAAACAACCATCACCAAGACTGTGAAGCAAAAGGTGAAGGCAATCATCAGTTTGATCTTGGCTTCAATCGTTTCAGCGTTCATTGCTCTGTCCTTTCGTCAATTCTGGCTTCATCAACTGATCTGGACATTCACCCAGAATCTCGCAGTCAGGACGCTTGCACTCCTGTTTATTCCAGTTCTTTGAGTTCATGCACTGGTAGCGGTAGAACTCAGGCATATCGCACCCAATCACTATTAGCCCAAGCAAAGCCAAATACACGACTAATAAAGTGATTTTGGCTAGACGCATCATCATTTGTCCTTTGCCATCAAAATGCCTTGGATGACCAACCAAGCAATAGGTGGAACAAGCAGAATAACTAAGACAACACCAATGATCATGTTGATCAACTCTGCCATCTTGCGAGCCTTGACCTTGGCGGCATCGTTAGCCCGTCTACGAGCCTCTCTCTCAGCCTGTTCGCCCTCTGCAACACGCTTTTGGATAGCTTCCCAAACATCGGCTCGACCAGTCTGGAAGAAGATCATCTTTAGACCTTCTTCCCACTCCCTTTGTTGCATTAACTGAATCTCAATCTCAATGGCTTGTGCCAGAGATGAGCCGCCCTCTTTCTTGGCTTGCTCAAGAGCGTCTGTCGCCTGTTTCTTTGCCCCAAAATATTGCCCCAACATGGGGGCAAGAGATTGGACATCATTGACTGTCTTTTGCGCCTGTTTTATGACGCTAACAGTCTTCTGAACAGCCGCAAATGCAGTTAAAGCAACTGTGATCGGATCCATGACTATTCTTCAGTGAGTGCCTGTGCCGCCTCCCGCAATACGGCACTGCTGGTCAAACCAGTTTTAGTGCTCCATTTGGTTGGGTCTGCCATCAAAGATAAAAGTTTGTTGCGTTCCACTGCTGGCAGTTGCTCAAGAATATTGGCAGCACCAGATGGGGACTTCATGGCTTGAGTTAGCAAATTGATGGTGTCTTTGCCAACGGCCTTTTCAAATTCAGAAAGAGCTTTGTTTCCAGCAGATGCCCAGAAACTCAAGAAGGACGGAAACCTGAAAACAGATGTCTGTTGTTTTATCAATTCGGACAAGGCTTTTTTGCCTTCAGAAGCCTGTTCAGCCACTGAAAGCTGAGTCATGCGCTTTTGTGCTTGTTCTGTAAGCGTAGACAGAGCATTATCAGACAACTCTGTGGCAATGTTGTAGCGACCAGAGCCGAGAATCTTCTCAACAGCCTCAGGAGACTCGTTGTTGACCAACCTGACAAACTCATCAGGATTTGTTTTCCACAGCCTAAGAGCCTCTCCAGATAGCCTTCTTTCTGCTATCCGTTGCATACCCTTAGCATAGTCATCCAAATATTGCCTATAACCAACGCCACCAGCATCTTCAATTGCATTAACTAGCAAAGGTTTAATGTCAGTCAGTACCTTAGATGCAAGGTTTCTCTGGGCAGTAGCATCAAGCCCTGGTCGTAACTTCTGAATGGCGGCGTTGACAGAGTTTTTGCGAATAGCGTCTAAAGCCCGAGCATCAATGATTCCACCACTATTTGTCCATTTGGCAATGTCGTCTGCAACACTGTTAACCGAGCCAATCAGCACATCATCGCCAGCAAAGGAAGGATTATCTGCAATTCCTGCAATCCTTCTAGCCAAAATATTGCCTTCTAATGGCTTGATTCCAACTCCCCTGAGTGCATCTGCCGCACTTTGAGCAAACCTAGAGCCTTGACCAAGATCGAGCGAGGCTTGAGCCGCCCTATCAGACCACTCCCCAAATGCTTTCTCTGCCAATTCGTTTTTGTATGTGTACTTAGTAAACCCAACAGGCAGTCCACGCTTAATCAAATCAAGGCGAGCAGAAGCCTGAGCCAAATCACCTGCCTTAATCAAATCACGCACCCTTTGGACTTCATCAGCCGCTTCTGCGGTTAATTTGCCAGCGGTTGATTCGTACTCAGCAACGGCTTTGCCAAGATTGGCTCGACTCAAAGCCGCTTCACGACTTGGCCCAGTGACGGTCGTTAAAGCTGTTTTGGCATTTTCTAGTATCTGACGAGTTTCTGCTGCATTTTCACCGCCAGCAAGTTTTGCCAAAGCCTTCAATGACTCATCTTCACCAAATAGGCGAATCTTGCGTAAAAACTGCGGGTCACGCTCTAAAGCACTGCCTACCAATGCTTGCCATGTTGGGTTTTCAAATGATGCGGTAATTTCTGCAATGCTTTGCTCAGGTTTGGCTTTTTTCAGCACATCTAAAACTGCTGGAAGGTCTTTCCCAAGAGCTTCCCTTGCAATCTGACCAGCCTTGAGTTGCGATGATGTTGGGCCAGATGGAAGAATTACATCTGCAACTTTGCCTAATCCACGAGCAATTATCGGTGCGGCAACACGACCAGCGGCTTCGTAAGTTGCGCCTTCAAGAATGTTCTGTAAAGGCTCTGTAACTTGCTGAACGCCTTGTCTCGGCGCTTGTCCACCAAGGTAAATATCTGCAAGTTTCAATGCTTCTTTGCTTATTCCATACCCAAGACCAGCACCTCCAAGCATACCCATAGGGCCAGCAGGAGCACCCAAAACGCCTCCAGCAACAGAGCCAAGAGCCTCAACTGTTGGAGCAACAATATTACGAATATTTTGGTAGGTTGGTTTTACGGCTGTACCAGCTACTTCAATAACCCCGCCCTCTGGAGAAATCATGCCCTCAGGGGACACCATTTCGGGCTGTCTTTGTGGTTGAACACCAAAATCAGCCTCAGTAGCCAATCCATTTCTAATGGCTAAAGCCTGAATTTGCGCCTTGGATGTTCCTTCGGGCACATTTTTGATTACAGTTCCATTTGGAAGACGAACATCCATGTCATCACCTTATTTCAGTGAATTGAAATCTACCACGCCACCAGCTCCAGCCCCGCCAACATCTGGTCTTTGACGCTCTGCTGGAAGTTTGCCAAGAGCAGACTCTTGCCAACGGGTGTAACTATCCCTGATTTGGCGTAAATTCTGACGCAAAGCATCAGGAGACAAGCCCTGATCAAGAGAGGCAACTGCGGACTGAAGCGCCTCAAGTTCTTTAACGGCAACTTGACCTAATGCGCCTCCTGTTGGGCTTGCATTTCTCATTTGTTGCAATTGATCAAATCCAAGTCGGGCTTTAATTGTTCCAAGAGCAGTAGCCAACTCTCTTGCATTTGTCCCTGGAATTACTGACAAATAACTTCCAATCCCAGTTGTTTTTCCGCCAACAAGTTTTTCTGCCTCATCTATTTTTCCAAGAACAATATTGGTTCCCGAAACAACGCCTTCAGCAGATGCCAATTGCTTATCAATAGCATCTTGTTTCTTTTGACGAAGACCATCAATCTTTTCTTGAATCAATTGTTGCTGCAAAGATGTCGTGCCAGCCTTTAGATCAGCCGTTAAACGAGCTAATTCACGCCTAAAGTCTTGATCTTTTTCCATCTGCTCACGACGGAACTGGTTTTGTTCTTCTTGCATTCGGCGGCGTTCTGCCAGTTGGGCATCAAGATTACTCTTACGCTCAATAGCTTGTAGGACAGTCTTTGGGTCACCAAAACGCCTCAAAACACCCTGAATTTGTTGTTCAGTAGCGTCTTCAGGCAGTTTTGATAAAGCATCTTGAAGTTGTTGTTCACGCTGACCAGTAATTTCAGCAGATGCCAATTGTTGTTGGCTTAATCTGGTTTTTGCAACCTGACCAGCCATCTGATTAGCAATGTTTGCAGCCTGTAAAGCCCCTTGGACATCGCCTGACTGCTGAAGAGCCTGTGCAAAACCAGCCAATCCTTCTGGCGTATTGACATCAAACTGACGGGCAAGAGCATTTCGAGTACTGATCATCTTCAGCATCGGGTCTTCAATGCCAAAAGCACCACCTAGACCCTGACCAGCCATGTAAGCACCAGCCTGAATCAATGCTCCAGCTCGTTGCAATGGGGTTAACTGTTGCATTGCAATAGCGTCTTGCAATGCCTGACGATTCATCTGCTGTTGGTACATCTCAGGAGATACACCAAACAGGCTTCCAACAATATCTGTTGCCATTCTTTACTCCTTAGATCGCAATCGAAGCAACATCAGGGGTGATGCCGAATTGTGAATAGTAGTTTTGGTTCGTCAAGGCATTAGATAGTCCACCAAATAAACCACCAAGACCTTGACCAATTAGGCCAGAAGCCAGAGGACTACCACCTAAACCGCCAAGAATCTGTGATGTTGGGCTATAAGCATTGGCAGGATACATCGCCTGAGCCGCACCCAAATTACCAGATAAACCAAGTTGCCCAGCACGAGCACCAGCAACGGATGACAATTGACCAAGGTTGGCTGACAAGCCTAAAGGCTGTTGAGCTTGAGATTCAATGCCAGAAACACCAGATAGGTACTGTGTAAACGGAGCCAAAGCCGCTTGCTGACCAGCATAGGTCTGTCCAAGCAACCCTGCGCCTTGACCAAACAACCCTGTTCCAAATGCCAACTGTTGCTGACCAGCCTGTTGAGCCTGTGCCGCCAATTGAGCATTTTGTTGGGCAAGAGCGTTGTAATAAGCCGCCATTTCAGGATTAGCCGCTTGCAATTGACCACCTTGAGCCACTGCCAAGCCTGTGCGACCAGTGCGCTGTAAGCGGTTTTGGATAGTAGCCAATTGACGCTCACGCTCAGGTTGCAACAAAGCCTGTTGGCTTTCGATGTATTTCTGGGCAACTTCTTGGGGAGATTGAGCCAAATACTGCTGACCAAGACCAAATAGGCTCTGAGCCGCACCAGCCAAAGGAGCATATTGAGCCTGAGCCTGTTCAGCCTGAGTCAATCCAGTACCAGCCAACCCCATCAGACGATCTTGCAAAGCCTTGGCTTCAGGAGAAACCGTGTATCCCGCAGACTCCAATTGACCAGTCTGAGGGTTATATTGGAACTGAGATGTGCCAAATCGAGTGGTTATGCCAACAGGACGGAACTGAGCCTGTGCCGCCGCTTGCTGACCAGCCGCACGAAGTTGATCTGCTAACTTCTGTCTTGCTTCAATATCTTGCTGACCTTGAATCAGACCACCAGCACCTGTGAGCAAGCCACCAACAGTTTGTGGACTGGTTAGACCCCTTGCAATACCAGAAGCAACGCCACTTAATAGACCGCCTCCTGCGGCTCCAAGTGCGCCACCACCAAGTGCGCCACCAGCCGCACCTCCCGCAGCACCTCCCGCAACTCCTGCGGCAGCGCCTCCAGCAGCACCAGCGGTAGCACCTTCAATTCCAGAGGCTAATCCTGCACCAGCGGCTCCAAGACCAGTAGCCGCCGAATAGTCAGATATTAGAGTATTAGTAGGCAATTCCATAACCTCTGAAAAAGGCATTGATAAGCCTTCTGCTCCACCACCGCCTAATAGTCCACCAGTGGCAGACTCTACGGAAGTGGTAGGAACAAGTCCTGCCGCACCAGCCGCAAGACCGACCGTTGCCCAGCCACCAGGAATCTCCTGATTAACAAAGTCATCTACCGCACTGCCAGCATCGCTAAGTGCATTAGCCGCACCACCTACGATATCTGAAGCTGTGTCAATTACTGTTGTTACTGCGCCCATGATCGTTCCTTAAACAAGTGCTTTCCAGTTGTATTCAGGCAAATCCGAGTCAGTTACCTCAACTCCCAAAGCCTTCAGAATTTGGATGATTTGCGGATTGTCTGCCTTACCATAAACAGCATCTAAATCTGTTTCTCGAATCTTGGCAATGAACTCACGCAATGCACGAATCATCGCCATTCGGTCATCAGCCGTGTACAGATGCAGTTCAGCCGCACCTTTTTTGATCTTGTTAACAACCAAGACTGTATTACCTGACTGCATCAAAATCGCATTCTTGCTCTTAAGATTACGACCTAACTGATTCAGGATAGGAACAGGATTAACGCCATTGCGTTTGGCATCTACTGTGATAATTTCTGAAGGTTTCATGTTTACACCGTCCCGTTAGCAATGACATTACCAAGCACAGTCAAATTGCCTGAGCCATCAATCTTCGCCACATTTGTGCCACTTGATACGATGTACAACACGCCACCACTCTCAGTAAATGAGAAATTGGTGAATGTTCCATCAATCTTGGTAGCAATAGCCGTGGCAATGTTGTTGAACTCAGTATCAATCTCAGTTCCACGAACAATCTTGTTCGTATTGCCAGAAGGAAGCGAGTCCTTAGCGGCAAAGTTGGTTGTCTTAGAATAGTTCATGTCAAATTCCTTGTTTCATGTAAGCCAAAATTAACTCCAATTCTTGAATTGAAGCATCTTTCTTGATTCTGTTGGCTTTCCAAGAAATAATCTGGATGTTATCTTTTGTATAGCCCTTTGTTGAGTCTAATCTATCAATGCTTGGGCTATTTTCTCTAAATCCAGCATCTCCAAAAACCATTTTTATGCCAAAAATAGGGCACATACCATCTTTAGGAAAGGCATCTTTTATGTCTTGAATTGTCAGTGTGTTTTCTCTTGCTTTCTTTTTTGATCTTTGCTTAGATGCATTCAAAAGCATTTGCAATCTAAAGTCAAAGTCTTTTCTTCTATTCGCTTGATAGTTTTTAGAATACTCTAACACCTTGTCTTTATTTTTAATCCTTCTTTCTTTTTGATATTCAAGATCACAAGAACGACATTTGTATTGCAAACCATCTTTTGCTGAATTGTTTTTTGTAAAGTCAAAAACAGACTTTTCCACCATACAAGTAGAGCAGATCTTTGTCATTTCTAAAACTTGTAGGTTAGCCATGATCTGTTCCTTACATCACTTTGCCATTCTTGGCATGAATCTCAATCTTTTGGAAACTCAACAGACTTCCATTGATTTCTGCTTCATATCCAGTTTGAACAACTTTTCCAGAGCCATCAGCGGAAGATGACAATTTTTGAATTGCAATGCCGCCAGAGTAATAAGCAACTGGTGAACCATTCGCCCCATACTCAGCTATTCCATATTGGGCAATGCTTTGAGTTGGAATTAATACATTATCTGAGTGAAAATCACCAGTGAAGTCATACGCCCACTTAATCGTCACATATTGGTTAGAACCACCAATAACAGTCACAATAATCTTTTTGAGGATACTTGTAACAGTCGGCTCACCAAGATCAGTATGATTTGTCTCATACTGCATCCGATAAGTAGCAGTGTTATCGTTGTAGCCAGTATGAGTCCCCAAATAGCCTTCTTTGCCAATGTACAAAGTGCCATTCTGAGAGGCAAAGAGGCTTCTGGGCAAGATTGAATCCCATGTGGTCACACGAGCAGCGCCATCTTGCAATCCAGCCCTCATGTCAAAGCAGTAAACAATGCTTCTGCTTGGCAGTGTCAGCAAATAGAAGGCATCGTTCTGAGAATAGACAGCATTGATGTTTGCCAATGTCTCACTATTCACAATTGCCATCAAGTCGTTGCGAACATTCTTAGACAAATCTCTGAATGGCGCAGACTTTTCTGCAATGGTTCTCAGGACAGAACGAACTCCTGTATAAGACAGGAAAATAAGATCAGTGCCTGTGTAAGCAAGAGAATCCCTTGTGATACAGCCAATGCCAGTCACAACATCGTATAAAGTCATTGTGGCAGGGTCATCAACACCTGTATAAATCAGAATGTTGTTCTTACCAAAGATGAACAAAAAGCCGTTGTGAAAGCCTAGTGCCTCAATGGTGTCAGTGCCATTAGGCCATACAGTAGTCGTATCCAGAGTACCAGATGAGCCACCTGTGTAAGTCTGGTGTGCTTTCAGGTCAGACCATTGAACAACAACTTTATTTGTTGATGTGCTTGCATTCCAAAGACGACCAGAAGCGGATAGAACACAGTTTCCAAGCTGAACAGTGCCTGCATAACCAGTAGCCTCACTGATGCGCTTAAAAGTCGTTGTGGAAACGCTTGGGTCAAACTGCAAAGGGTCATGGCCTGACTGGAATAGCACTAAAACGCCATTCAAAGTAGCCATCTGCCAATTGTTTGCGCTGATTGTCGGGGCAGTACCTCCCCCCCCATAGGTTAATGTCACCAGTGAAGTGCCACTGACCTTAAATAGCTTGTTGTTGCCAGCGCAGATGATGTAAGAAGTCCCATCATTGGCAATCAACTCACCAATCGCCTGAATCTGATTTGTGCCGAGGTCTGCATTTGTAGAAGAATTAACTTTCGTCCAGCCTTTACGAGCACCAATACGACCATATTGGTCAATGATGCAGTTGTTGGCAACTAAAGCAAACCCAGAAGCAAGATCAAGAGATGAGTCTTGCGTATTCAGCCCAAAGAAGCCTGGTGCTGTGATTGAGTAGGTTTGCAGTCTCTGAGCCATTAAATAGCCTCAAATGCGTATTTGCTCGGGTCACGAGAATTCTCAATGGCAATCGCATCAGCCAATGCTGCACGATACAAGCCAAAAGCCTCAGAAGAACTCAATCCACCATCTTCGCCACGCTCAACCAAAGCACGAGCCAAAGCACCAAAAACAATGGCATCTTTAGGCATCTTGGTTGTGTCTGAGTCATTGCTGAAATCAACTTCTGGGACAATGATTGAGAAACGCACATTGTCAGCAGAACTAGGAGCAGGATAAAACTTGATCTTTTGATCGCCGTTGGAATCCAGTCCATCCAGTGCAACATAGTTCACAATGGTGTTCGGAGGGGTGGCTGTTGAGTAATACATCGTGTCATACCTAGCAGCCGAAACCAGTCCGACTTGGTAAAACTTCGTTGTATTGATGATGTCAATAATCTTGAATTTGGCTGTTGAGCCAGTCAGGGTGTAATTGTTGGTTTGTCCAGAAACCAATGTGACATTGACAGAAGTATTCAATGCAGACCAGTCAAAAGCATCATTGACTTGACGCTTTGCATCGTTAACAAACTTGCCAACCAGTGTTGATGTGGTTGTTTGATCGACAGTCGTAACAGTAGTCTCACGCATACGAGCGAGGACATCGTTTACGATCTCAAGATATGTCGGCAGAGCCATTGATCACCTCTTTGCCTTGTTTCTGGCAGAAATTGCCTTGGCTTTCGCCTTAGCATCTGCTTTTGAGCTTGCACCCCAGGCTCTGAGGGATAGGAGTAGTCTTGTCGGCTCCCCATCTTTGTATTCAGGCCCAGGCATATTGCCCATTCTTGCCAAGAAGGAGGCCCGTCGAGGGTTGTCGCCGCTTTTAACTGGAGGCTTCAAATTGCCCCCTGTTGACGCATTATAAGAGGCTCTGCCCTTGGCATTCAACCCCCCACTAGCAGATTTCCCCTCTTTTCTTTGCCATGCAGGGGTCTTCATTTCTTCCTCGCCGCCCGAATGTTATCCACCATGTTGGGATAAGGGCGACCAGCCGCTTTTGCCATCTTTTTAGCCGCCGCTTTCTTGGCTGGAGTAAGGGGCTTAGAAGCGCCTAGCGACTTAGGACGCTTTTGCTCCCAAATCGGCTTCATTTCATGCCCTTTTTCTTAGGCTTGGACATCCCAGCCTCAGACAAAGCAATGGCAATAGCCTGTTTGCGGGAAGTCACAGCAGGGCCTTTTTTCGAACCAGAGTGCAGTTTTCCAGCCTTGTACTCGTGCATGACTTTGCCAACTTTTTTCATCGCCATAGAGGGTTTTTTCATGGTCAATCCTTGGTTATAGGCCCACCAGACTTCCAAGCATCACAAGTACGGGCCGAAGCACAGGTGAATTGGAACAAATCGCAGTATCCAAGGTCAGCAGCCTTCACGAATTGTTCGTCATAGCTCAATTCGTTGCTTTTTTCGTCTTTTTCCAGCCCAGAAACGATACATTCCATCATTTTTGGGGTCTGAATGAAGGCCGCACAGTTACCACAGCGCATTCCTTTGATGGAATCCGTGGGAGCGTTATACATTTTGGCTTTTTTCAGCCAGAAAGCCTCATTAGGCTCGTTAGGGTTAGGAGGGCCGTAGCCATACTCCTTGAAAGCATGGTTTCTGTTCTTCAGGTTGACACTTACATCCTGAGTTGCAATAGGGCAAGTTACCCCTGAGAGCAGACCTTCTTTCATTTTAAGAACTTTCCAGTCACAAAAGTGACTATGCCGCCAACAAAGGAGGCAATTGCCATCCCTGCCCACAGACCACCTTTGCTCTGGTTGGCAAGTTCAAGCAGTTTCTTTACATCATCACGGAGTTCAGATACATCTTTTTGAAGCTGACGAACTTCAGCCTCAAGTTGACCAAACTCACGAGCATCAATCTCAGACATTTGCTACCTCTTTGCGTGGACGACCAAGTTTCTTCCTTGGAGGCACAGGCGCACTGAAAGCAGTGTCAGTCCTAACGGCATCATGATCGACTAAGGGTTTTTCCTCATTAGTTTCCTCATCAACCAATACATAGTCAGGATGACCTCTCATGCTGTCAATGTCATGCTGAAGTGTAAAAGTTACGGTTTGACCGCTTCTCTTGCAGCGAAATGTTGCCATGAAAGCCTCTGATAAGAGAAGGGGGGTTATTAGCCCCCCTATTGATTAAGCCAGCGAACGGGCAATCACGATTCGAAGTGTGCTTGAAGCCAAGTCCACAGTCGAACCAGATTCGTTCTGGATGCGGAATTTGACGGTGTTGGCTGCGCTGACATAACCAGTCACAGTCAAACCCACCAAATCCACGCCCAAAGATGCGCCAATCACCATGTCGCCAAGAGCAACACCAGGAACAGTCACATCATCGGTTTCACCAGCGCCGTCAGCCAATGAACCAGCATCCAAAGTTGCCTTGACAAGCCAAGTGTCAGAGAACAGACCACGGAAATTGCTGTTATTGCGTTGAGAAACAACAGAAGTTGCGGTTGCCATTTTTCATTCCTCCAATTACAGGTTAAAAAAAGACCACCCCCCGCCCGTCAGGGAAGGGGATGGCAACTGCAATTAGGCAGGAACAGCCAGAGCGAAGGCGCTGGTGAGCCCGTATCGTGACTGGGAAAC
>OGVZ01000014.1_pt1 | contig 22479 bp, 36 predicted proteins | sample 1575881 | NCBI WGS metagenome assembly OGVZ01 (sample SAMN07581520, study PRJEB24739) | freshwater metagenome | place: Singapore | collected 2015-01
GTTTCCCAGTCACGATAAGGTGGTGTGGCCTCTTGATCCAAACACACCTGTAGAAACACCCCTAGCGCAATAATAAGGTGAATCATGGTTACTGAGGTAGAAGCAAAATTAACTACTCATGAGGCTGTGTGTGCTGAACGGTATGCCGGTATAAATGCAAGGCTAAAACGATTAGAGCAAATACTGATTGTATGTGCCGGTTCAATTATAGTTCTACTAATAAATTTAGTTGTTAAACTAAAATAACTTGACATTTCTTGAAAAATCGGTTAAAATTATAGGAATATAAGGATGTCTACAACGTACTTACAACTAGTGAATAATGTTCTGATCCGGTTACGGGAGAACGAAGTGTCGGCGGTTGGGGATACTCCATATAGTTCCTTGATCGGTGTGTTTGTCAACGATGCAAAGCGTGAGATTGAAGACTCTCATACTTGGAATGCTCTTAACCAGACAATCGTTATCCCCACGGTAGCCGGTACACGGAACTACACCCTGACAGGCTCAGGATTAAGGTTTAAGACAAACCAAGTCCTGAATGATACTGAGGATGTTCCGATGACTCAGGCACCGTCTAACTGGATTGATCGACAGTATTTCTTGGGAACTGTTCAGGATGCTGCTCCGATCTACTATTGCTACAGCGGGGTGACTGCTGGAGGTGATACCAAGGTAGATGTGTGGCCGCAGCCGGATACCGTATACAGCCTCCGGTTTGACCTCAATATACCTTCTGTAGACTTATCGGCCAACAGCGATGCTGTGCTCGTTCCTCCTCACTTGGTGCAGTTACTGGCTTATTCTAAGGCTGTGGGCGAGCGTGGTGAGGACGGTGGTAGTGGTTTTGCTGAAGCCTATCAACAATATCGTCTTGCTTTGGCTGATGCTATCGCATTGGAGCGTAACCGGTACGAAGAAGATGTTTCTTGGGAAGCAGTGTAATGATTGCTAAACTTTTAACCACTTCTATCGCTGCTCCAGGCTTCAAGGGGTTAAACACTCAGGATAGTTCTGTTACGCTGGAAGATGGGTTTGCTACGGTTGCCAACAACTGTGTGATTGACAAGTTTGGTCGTATTGGTGCCCGTAAGGGATGGACACCTAGTCATGCCTCTAATGCTGACCTGAGCACAGGTGCTGTCAAGTCTATCGGTGAATTGATTACCAAAGATGGTACTTCCTATATTCTGGCAGCAGGGAATAACAAACTGTTCAAGCTGTCTGGTAGCACCTTGTCGATGCTGACTTATGGAGGTGGCGGCACTGCACCAACGATTACGGACAGCAACTGGCAGATGGCTCCGTTAAATGGCTGCATGTACTTCTATCAGGCTGGTCACGATCCTCTGGTGTTTGATCCTGCTGTTAGTACCACGCAGTTTAGGCGAGTGTCGGAAAAGACTGGATATTTAGGGACAGTAGAGCAGAACAACTGTGTGATTAGTGCCTATGGCCGCACATGGTCGGCTAATAACTCTACCACTAAGTCCACGGTGCAGTTCTCAGACCTGCTTGCAGGACACATTCTGAGCACTGGCACAGCAGGCTCCTTAGATGTTTCTGAGATTTGGCCTAACGGTGCAGATGAGATTGTTGGACTGGCGTCGCATAATGGATTCTTGATTATCTTTGGTCGTCGTCAGATTCTGATTTACTCTAACCCTACTGATCCTAATGCCATACAGTTGTCTGACGCTATTACAGGTGTTGGTTGTTTGGCACGGGATTCGATTGTACCGACAGGCACTGATGTAATCTTCTTGTCTGATAACGGTGTACGGTCACTGATGCGTACAATCCAGGAGAAATCAGCACCTGTTCGTGACCTGAGCGCCAATGTCAGGGATGACTTGGTGGTTGAAGCGGTATTAGAAGACCCGGATGAAATCAAGGCCGTGTATTCTGATAAGGAAGGTTTCTATCTATTGTCTTTCCCTGCCCGTCAGTTAGTGTACTGTTTTGACATGAAGATTATGCTGCAGAATGGGTCTAATCGGGTGACTACATGGGATAGTTTGGTTCCTACAGCTTTCTGCTACACCCGCACAAAAGATTTATTGATGGGTAAAGCAGGTTACGTTGCTAAATACGATACTTATAAAGACAACGCTGATACTTACCGTTTACGATACTTTACCAACTACTTTGACTTCGGCTCGCCTACGGCCTTGAAGATTATGAAGAAGGTTGGAGTAACAGTGGTTGGTGGTGGTGGGTATCCTGTGGTTCTTAAGTTTGGCTTTGATTATAGTGACATTCTTAACAGCCGACAGCTTACGTTGTCTAATGCAACGGTAGCAGAATACAACATTGCTGAATATGCGTTAGCAGAATACGGTGGTACGATCTTCGATAACAAGATTATCAATATCGGTGGCGCTGGTAAGGTGATTCAGTTAGGGTTTGAGACAGACGTAAATACAAAACCTATCTCAATTCAGAAACTAGATGTCTATGTAAAGACAGGAAAGATTCGTTAAAATGGCAAATTACACGAAAAGCACTAACTTTGCTGTCAAGGACGGCTTGGTTACTGGTAATCCTGCAAAGATTATCAAAGGAACTGAGATCGACACGGAGTACAATAACATTGCCTCTGCGGTTAGTTCCAAGGCTGACGCTAACAACGCTGCTCTAACCGGTACGGCTACGGCAGTGAATCTAACTGTTTCAGGAACCCTGAATGCCACCGTTGATGGGGGTACATACTGATGGACTTATCTTCTTTCCTTCCCGGCCTGTTTAATGCTGGTATTTCGGCTTACACGGCCAATAAAGCAGCCGGTAACCTCCAGCAAGCAGGTCAGGCAGCGGCTCAACAAGCAGCCTTCCGCCCGGTAGGTATCACCACTCGATTTGGTCGTACTGGTTTCCAGTATGGTCCGGATGGTCGTCTGATCGGTGCGGGTTACCAGTTAGCCCCTGATGTCGCAGCAATGCGTGAGGCTACCTTAGGTTTAGCCGGTGGTGGCTTGCAGCAGGCTTTAGACGCACAACGGGCACAACAGGCCATCAACCAAGCTGGCATGGGGTTGTTCAATCTTGGTGCTGGTTATGTTGCTCAGACACCACAGCAGGCCGCAGAGCAGTACATGACCCAACAGCGGCAGTTGCTGGCTCCGGGGCGTGAACAGCAGTTTGCACAACTGATGAACCGACAGTTCCAGCGTGGTCGTAGCGGTTTAGCTACCGGCGCTACGCAAGCAGGCTTCCAAGCAGGTGCTCCTGGTTTACAGGCCACGAACCCTCAGATGGCTGCGTACTACAACGCACTGGCACAGCAGGATGCTGCGTTGGCAGCACAGGCACAGCAGGCCGGTATGCGTCAGGCAGAGTTCGGTCAAGGGCTTATGGGCGGTGCTATCAACTTGGTTGGTAAAGGCTACGGCTTACAGCAAGCGGCATTGTCTCCGTTTGAAACAGCATTTGGCTTGGGTCAAAAGGTTGAAATGGCTGGTGGTGCCGGTCCGCTGGAAATGAGTCGAGTACTTGGTGGCGGTAATCCGGCAGCGGCACAGGCATTGTTGTCTAGTGGCATGAGTGCAGCAGGTGTTCAAGAAGACTATATGCGTGGCGCTGCTCGTGGTCTCAACGACCCGATTGCTCAATTGATTGGTGCTTTAACCCGTAGTCCGAATGCTGTTGGAGGTTCCAATACATATGGTTTCGGTACAGGCTCTGGATACGGTAATTACGATTTAGGCGTATTCCTGTAAGGACAGAAGATGGCAGAACAAATTAACCAACTTGGGGCAATCTTAGGGCTGTTGCAGCAAGGCTTTACGCCTGAGCAGGCAAGGGCACAGGTTGATGAAGCCCGTGCAATGCAGTTTGCTCAGTTGTCGCCTAGCCAGCAACGCACCATGATGGGTTTCCAGGCAGGTCAAGGCTTAGGTCGAGGCCTTAGTAGCCTGTTCGGTGTGCAACAGGAAGACCCCACTGTGCGTATGGCGACGCAATTGCGCCAGTTACAGAGCCAGTTTGACACCACTACGGCTGAAGGTATGATGCAGTATGCCCAGGCTTTGCGACAAGTAAATCCGCAGATGGCGCAGCAGGCTGCTGGCATGGCTCAAAAGATGGCTTTGGATGAGGCTAGGCTTGGTTCGGAAAAGGCACTGACTGCACAACGACTGCGTGAGAGGGACACTAAAGACCCTAAACAAGAGTTTGCTCGTGCCAACGCCGATAAGTTTACCCCTGAGTCCTTACAGGCGTTTATGGATAGCGGTAAATTTAGTGATTTGAAGCCAATCACAAAGGAAACTGCTGCTACGAAGCCTCCGGCTGATTTCTTAGCAGTTGCTGTTGAATTAGGACATGGCGAGAAAGCCAAGTTTGGTGATTATACTGCGGAACAGGTTAGGCAGATTAACCAGACGTTGTTAGACAGGGAAACAGGAAAACGTAAAGCAGGTGCTCCTAAGACAGAAGTTGTTGTCCCAGGAATAAAAGAAGTTAAAGATGTTGCTGATCTTCGTTCTAAAGTAAGAGGTACTGTTTCTGAAAACATAAAAGGCTATGAGGCAGCAGATCGTGCTTTAGCGATGGCTGATGACGCTATCCGTTCAAGTAACTTTGCTTCTGCTGAAGGAGTAGCTTCTCAATTAGCTAAGGCATCTGGGGATACTCAATTAAGTAACAGAGATGTACAAAAATATCGTACTGATCCATCTTTTGTAGGTAGCGTTGCTGATGTTACAAAACGATTGTTAACAGGTACTCCTACTGCTGACACGTTGCGTAAACTTCGTGAATATGCACGACTGATAAAATTAAAACAAGAAGAAAGCATTAATCGAGAACTGGATACACAACGAAAACTGGCTAAACGCTCTGGTTTTAAAGACGAAGACATAGATATTGCATTTGGTGGCATCATTGGTACATCTGAGGGTGGCAAGGTTCGTCGGACCAAAAGCGGTGTGACTTATACTGTAGAGGATTAATATGCCTACTTATACCATTAACGGCAAGCGAATTAAAACTGATCGTGAATTATCGGAGCAAGAGATTGAAGAAATTGCTGCTGAAGTAGGCGGTAAGCCTGCCGTTACTGGCCCAGAGGCTATTCCCACGGGCGGCTATCCTCAAGCACCAGAAGCACAGCCTCAGATGTCGGTTACGGAGCGTATGTTCCAGAATGCTCTTGCCGGTGCTGCTGCTGTGCCTCCGTTGGCCGCAGGTGCCCGTGCCTTACAAGCACTGACGCAAGGTACACGGGCTGCTCCTTATCTTGCTCGTTTAGCCGAGGCTGTGGTCCCAAAGACAGGACGACAACTGGCCGCAGAAGGCGCTATTGGTGCTGGAGCAGGTATTGTTGGCGGTGAAGCAGGCCAGCAGTTAGCACAGAAATATGGTGAAAAATACCGCCCATTAGGTGAATTTACTGGTGGTTTTGCTGGTGGCACCGGTATGAACCTTGCCGCACGGACTGTCCCAGAAGTCATTACGATGTTCCGCCCAAGCGCTGCCGCACAAGCAGCCGGCGTTGCTGATCTGGTTGGTGGTGTACGGGCACAGACCAAACTGCAACAAGCCATGCAAGCTAACCCACAGTTGGCGGGTGACTTAGCTCGTGCTCAAGAAATTGAGCAACTGACTGGTGTTCGTCTTCCGACACCTGCCGCTGCAAAAGGCGATACTACCCTCGCTGGCTTGATGGCTTCGCAAACTTCTCGTGGTGAGAATGCTGCTTTTACTGCAACTATTGCCAATCAAGAACGCGCGGCTAACGAAGCATTGAAAGAAGCCCGTAAGAAATTAGCTGATGATCCGCGCAGCATTGAAGCAGAGATGGATTTACAGGTTAAAAAGGCTAACGCAGAGAATGCTCGTAGGGAGGCTGATCTTGTAAGACAGCAAGCAGAAATCACTCGAAAACTATCTAATATAGATGACCGTATTCAAGTTCTGACTAACGAGGCTGTTGGTACAGACGCAGGTAAGGCAGAAATTGGTAATCGTGTGTCTAACCTCCTGTCGGCTAAAGAAGCAGTTGTCAAAAAAGAACTTAGCCCACAGTACGATGAATTGTTAAAAAACGCCAAGAAGCAAGGTATCGAACTAAGTTCTGAGCAAGTAGCAGCAATGTGGAACTATGTGAAAGGTTCCAAAGCAGAAGACGTATTTGCAAAGTTTCCTCAACTGTATCAAGGTATTCAGCGTGTTTTTGCCCCAAGTAAAGCGCCAGTCAGCAGTAAGTTTGCAGAGAAGTACCCCAACCTGGTTAAAAGCCAAGAAGGCACCTTCAAGCCAGCAGGGATTGACGATATTGATTCTCTTAAACGAGCAATCAACAAAGCACTGGCAGACACGGCAGACAAAGACCAGCAGCGTCTGTTACTAGACCTAAAACGGCAGTTTGACGGTGCTGTCAGTTCCCTACCAGAAGACTTTGTTACTAAGTATCGTGGATTGGACAGGCAGTATGCAGAACGGTTAGGTATTCCGTTCAGCGAACAGGGTGTGGTGTCGATTGATCGTGCCAAGTTCGTCGAGAACACGGTGCCGATGCTGACCACCAAGCCTACCGCTATCCGTCAAGTGTTGGCGGCTACAGATAACAGCCCGGAGGCCCTCAAGATCATTGAGGATGCTTTCCTGATGAAGTTGTCGAATACTCGCAGCATTGTGAATCCGAATACTGGTGAACTGAATCCGCCACAGTTAAATGCTTTCTTACAACAGAACAAGGAAGCCATTGCGGAAGTTCCTGGCCTTCGTGAACGCTTAGTTGCCGCAAGCAGCGATGTAGCACAGTTGAAGCAAGTTCGCGCTGATTTAATGAATCAGCAAAAGAACGCACAGGTTGAGAAGTTTGAGAACGTATGGACACGTGCTTTTAACACTAGCGGTGGATTCCAAGGTTATGTTAACTCTGCCTTAAAAAATCCTCAGCAGTTGTCTGAACTGATGCGACTTGCCGGTAATGATAAAACGCTGCAGCAAGGTCTAAAAGCATCTGTGCTGGATATTGGTCTGGGCAGTTCAAATCGTTTAGAGTTCTTTGAACAGAACGCAAAGACGATTGATACATTGTTCGGTAAGGATTATACCAAGAATGTCAAGGCTTTGTTTGAGGCTGCTGATCGTTTAGCGTCTTTCCCGCTGAATGTCAAAATTAACCAAGCGATTAGCCAGCAAACTCGGTTCCAACAAACTTTTGGTTCCAAGCCAGAGCAGTTGGCTGCTGAAGCCCGCAACCCAATCTTGGGTCCGTTCCGTACCGCTGCTAACGTACTGTCCCGTTTCTTACAGAACAGAACCACAAAGTCTGAAGATGCAGAGATTCAACAATTCCTTGCCGATCCCCGTGCGATGAAAGATGCTGCTGAAATGGTGGCTGAGTTGAACAAAAACACGGCTAAAGGGCTTGCCAAAGCACAAGAAATTGTTGGAAGAATGGCAAAAAATTGGGCCTCCGCTGGTGTGTTTGGCGGTTTGGCGGCAGCGGGTACTGGTGCTGCTGGACTGACAGAGCGAGAGCCTACAAGACAGTTCGGAGAGTGACATGATAGAAACTCTAGCAGGCGGTCTGCTAGGTAGTATCTTCGGGGGCTTGTTCCGTCTTGCCCCTGAAGTGCTTAAATGGCTAGACCGAGCCAGTGAGCGTAAGCATGAACTGGAGATGTTCAAGCTACAGACTGACCTTGAGAAGATGCGAGGTGAGTACAGGCTTGAGCACCGGTATGTGGATCACGGCATTGCACAGTTGGAAGCCATTAATGAAGCCTTTGTGCAACAGGGTAAAGCTGATGCCAAGGCTTACAAGTGGGTGGCTAGTATCTCTGCCTTGGTACGCCCAGGAGTCACTTGGATGTTGTTCGGCATGTATGTGCTGTTCAAGATGGTGACGCTAAACTATGCAATGACGGCTGAAGCAGAATGGTTTGACGTTATCCGTGAATCATGGACGGACAACGACTTTGCCATGCTGATGATGATTCTAACCTTTTGGTTCGTAGGTAGGCCAATTGAGCGACGTATACAGAATCTGTAAGGAAGTGTTCATCAAGCCTTTTGAGGGATGCGCTCGTATTCTGCCTGACGGTAGGGTAAAGGCGTATCCTGATCCGGGCACAGGTGGAGCACCGTGGACCATTGGATACGGAGCCACTGGTAAAGACATTGGACCAGAGACAATCTGGACAATGGAACAATGTGAGCAGGCTCTGGACTATCACCTAAGCCATTTCCATGTAGGTGTGATGGAACTATGCCCAGGATTGAAGGGTGAGCCACCGGGGCGCATTGCTGCTGTGGTGTCGTGGGCCTACAACTGTGGGTTAGGTAACCTGAGGATCAGTACCTTCAGGAAGCGTATTAACGAGAAGGACTGGCCCGAAGCAGCCAAAGAGTGCCTGAAGTGGAACAAAGCCAACGGCAGGATGTTAAGAGGCTTAACCCGTAGGCGGGAAGCTGAAAGTTTAATGCTGTTGTAAGGAGAGTCTATGACAACAAGCGCAATAACAGGTCTCACAAGTGAACAACAAAGAGAAAGAGAAAGACTCGCTAAACAACGAAGCGATGCTTTTTTTGGAGCAGTGGGGGACTACCTAGACCCCACAGACCCGCTAAACTACTTAGGTGTAGGGGGCAAGACAGGCGCAAAGGTTTTAGCCGGGCTGCTCGGCGGCTTATACGCAACGGATGCTAATGCCCTCGTTGGTAAGAGGTTCAAAACAGGAACAGCAACAAACGTTCCTTTTTATGGAATTGCGAGAGAGATATCGGACACCCCCAGTAAAATAGATGAGAGCAAGCTTCGCAAGACTTTAGAACTATTTTCAAAAGAAAAAGCAACCATAGGAGATGTTCTTAATCACCCTTCTCTGTTTAGAGATTACCCAGAGCTTGCTAAAGTTCCTGTAGGAAGGACAGGTTTGTTTGATTTCGGAACAAGCGGAGCTTTTGGAAACAACAAAATATACTTAAATCCTAGTAAAAAGACGGAGGAACTTCATTCCACACTTCTGCACGAGATACAACACGCTATCCAAGAAATAGACAAAATGCCGCTAGGTGGTAGCCCTTCAATGTTTTTGTCGCCTTCCTTTACTAAGAATAAAGATAAAATTATTAAGATTGAAGACAAGGCAAAAGAATCTTTGCAGACTCACCTAGAACAAATAGGAAGTAAAGTGACTTGGGCTTCTTTTTTATTCAAAAATAAAGAAGCGATAGAGCTTGCTAAAGCTAATCCAGAAGTTGCTAAACTGGCTTCTTTATATAATAGGGCCAGAGAAGCACGTGTTAAATTAGACGAAAAATCTTATAAGGCTTTTGAAAACTACAAGAAAATTGCAGGGGAGGCCCAAGCCAGAGCCGTACAAAAACGATTTGAAAACCCTTCAGAGTATGTTAAAGACATTACAGAATCTTATGATGTTCCTTTAACAGATTTACTAAGAAGCCCTTTAGATTCTACAATCAAATAGGAAAACAGCATGCCAATTAAAAAAGGCTCCATCGACAAGACGGTTTCTACCAACATCAGCAAGATGGTGAAGGAAGGTAAACCACAGAAGCAAGCAGTAGCCATTGCGCTCAGCGCAGCCGGTAAGAGTCGCAAGATGCCGGAACGTGGTGCTCGGACGACAAGCCACATGAAAAACAAGAAGAAGTAATAAGAAAGCCCCAAGGATTGCTCCAAGGGGCTTTTTGTTTACTCGAAGAAATCTCCGATATAGATTTTAATGAACGGTAGCATGATAATCATTCCGGCAAATGCCCATACTTCTTCCTTGCCCTCCTCATAGTTGTCAACACGATGACAAATATCCTCATTATACTCAATGTCAAAGCCAATTCCTTGTCGTAGCCGTACCAGTATCATCTTTTTCCTTTAATATGTATCTTTCTACGAGGTCCTTTACATTTTTGTAGTAGTACCAAGTTCCTCCGTCCGATGTCTGCCACCGATTAGACTTCAGAGAAACAATGTAGCGATCATTGATGATGGCTAGACCAGGACGAAACTTATCTAGTTTGATTTTACCTAAAAAATGAGACTGAAGCATTTTCAGTTTTTTTAGTTTAGGTAAGCGGCGCTCATGCACGTTGTTTACATACATTTTGTCTGAACTAGCCTCTCGTTGCCAATAGGCTTTTTGTTCTTCCCGAATTGTTTTACTTAACAACTGAGGGTCCTCAAACAGTTTCTTGTAGTCTAGACCATCATCATAATACATGCTTACTCCTGTTAATTAAGGTAGTTCACAAGCACCCGCCGTGCAGGACAGCGTTTGCACTCCTTCTACGTTGTCTGTACCCTCTAGGAACTGTTCCCAATCAATGCTGGTAGGCATCTTAGTCATGAGGTCATGATACTCATACTGAGTGATAGTCTCATACGGAGCCTGTCGATATGTGCCTCCATCCATCGGAAGGAAGGACACACCGGTAACCTCATCAAAATGCTTCCACACCCATGCACCAACCTCAGGCCATTCCTCCTCACGAACACTGATCGTCACAGAAGGCTTATGCTCACACCAGTGACGCTGGAACAGTAGCCACAGCTTCAGGTGCTGAATAGCCGTCAGATCGCTACGGAACACTGCACCCTTCTCCACTCGCATCGGGAAGCTGAATACCGTGGTGGATTCAGGCTTCATGACGCAAGGCTCAGACGGAAAACCCTGGGACTTCAGGAAGTCAGTCAGAGGGTCTTTGTTGTCAGAGCGTACCCGACGAATGTAATACTCATCATGTTGGGGATGGATACCGCTAGCAGTGCCGGTAAGCTGAGATACAGTGCCCTCAGGCTTGACACAAGTAATAGCAGCACTGACAGGAATCCCGAGAGTACGCGCAAACTCGCCATTAGTAGCCACAGCCACATCTTTCAGTTCCTCCAGTCGTTTAGGTAGTTCAGCGTCATCACCGTTGTTAAGCAGAGGGTTGTCCAGAATACCGGTCATAGACACACCCAACAGACGCTCCTCCTCGGTGTTAGTCTGCCACACCTTACGCAGGTACGGGAAGTTGGTCATTGTCGATTGGAACGTCCCCAGAATGGTTGCAATAGCCACCTTATCCCGTAGTCGATCCATAGTATCACCAGCGCGAACAACAACACTAGACAGGTTACAGAACTGATAAGGACGGAGAATAATCTCGCTGCAAGGGTTCGTGCCCCACTCCTTACCCAACTCTCGACGACCGTTCTTGCCTGCTTGAAGCTCGGAGGCGTACCGGTTAAAGATTCCACGCTCTCCCGAATGAGACTCATAGATGCTGCTCCACTCACGCATGAACTGACCGACATCAGGCTTGGTATCATACACAGCACTGTTGTTAGCCAGTGCCCGTTGTCCTTGTCCTTCCCACCAGTTACCGGCCTTGGCGTGAGCCATACGGTCATCTGCTAGGTCAGACAGGCTAATCATTGCCGACCGGCGTACACCCCCAACCACAACGACTTCCCCAATTTTGCACAGAATGTCATGGGCCTCCAAGGAGGTGAGCCTTCGACCAGCAGCGGCTTTGAACTTAGCCACAACGTATTTGAATAACTCAACCAACGGCCCCGGCCCCGATGCACGGCCTCCAAATGTTTTGAGACGTGCGCCAGCGGGACGAACGCCGGATACATCCCATCGAGGGATTTCGCCTGCATATAGCAGGGCGATAACCTGTCGCAGAGCCTTTGCCCATCCTTCTTTGGAGTCTTTAACACCAACCACAGTATTAGAATCAAACAAAGCATCCGGAATCTCGGGAAGTTTACTGACATACTTCTGCTCCACGCTGAACCCAACTCCCGTACCGCAGAGAAGGATATACATGGCTTCGTCAAAAGCCTTCGGATCATCGATAGGTAGATAAGAGCAATTGTAGCCAGCAATGTTCTGACGGTCAAGGGCATCTCCAGCAGTCATGATAGCACGCATGGAAGGCATGACATCAAGGTTCAGAACCGCTGTCTCAAGGCGGTTACGCAGTTCAGGTGTAAGGGTATAGTCGTGCTTCTTCTTCAGGTGTTTAGCCATGAAGTCAAAGTAACGACCCACAGTCTCCGGCCAATGCTCACGGCGATTCTTGTCATCCAGGAAACGTGAGTAGCGCGACTTGGCGATGTACGTCTGGTACGGGGTCAGTTCAGTCATCAATCATCCTTCGTAGTTTTTGTTGTTGCTCTTCAATCACATCATAAAAGCGCTCAACGATGTCATCGCTGCGGATGTCCAGCATCTCAACCAGCAATACCTCGTCGATCATCTTGAGTTTTTCTTTCAGTTCTTCAAAGGTTAGATTCACGTTTGCTAATCTCCCTCTGCAAATACCAAAGGGCTTTCTTGAGGTCTTCTACTGGCTTGCCTTTGTGTTCAGCACGGGCAACGTACTTGACCACGTTAGCTAACCTGAAGTTAAGTCCCCAATCTTCGATAGCGTCAATTGGTTCGATTTTTCCCTGCGTGTAGTGCTTGGGGCTGTTAATAGGGTCTTCCACCTGTCCTTCTTTCAAGTAAGTGTCTCGGGCAGTCCAGTTTGCATAACCGGAGCAAGTCATGCAGGGAGTATATCCCCTGTCAAACTCACGATAAAAACAAGTACTGCAATCTCTTGTCATACACCTTTTACCACCAGATCATCTAGTTTAACACCGGTGCGCTCACTGGCCCAAGTACCACAATCACCGCACTGATACCGCTGATACTTACCCACCTTGGTGAGGTTGAACCCACGCTTCTTGAGGTGATTGCTACCGCATGTAGGACAGACCATAGGTGTCTCAGACAGCACACCACGGTTAGGGTGTCCCTTGATCCACGGCAGGAACTTGTAATACACCTGTTCCAGCAACAGCACATCCTGTTTGTTGTAAGCCTCCATGCGCTGCCATGCGTCAGGATCACGGTTCATGCACTTGATCCACAACTCGAACCCCTCATGGGATTCTTTCTGACCGACACCCAGAGCCTTACCAACGTAATCCAGTTTGTTGGACGGAAAGCGGAATTGCTGCCTTGCTGTACGCAGAAGATCAATCTGCATGTACGGAGCAGGAGGCGGCATATCAGCCTGTAGGAACTCCTTATTGAGCGTAGGAATGTCGAAACGACTACCGTTGTAATGCACCACAGCGTCAGCCTGGTCGAGCAGCTTGTGGATGCGCTGAAGCATCTTACGCTTGCCGCCCATGATGGAGGCAAACTCAATGTCATTAGAGCCTAACCACTTGGCTGCCCAACACAGCATTTCAGATGAGTTTACAATCTGAGAGATGCTAATGTTCTGTTTAAAAAGCCCCCACACATAGGCTGTGTTAGGGGCAGACTCAATGTCAAGAAGGAGAATCTTCATCGTTGTCGTCGGTAAACGTTTCGTTAGTCTCGGGGAAGTTTTCATCTTCTTCCTCACGTTGTTTCTTACGCCAGTGTGCCATAGCAGGCTCATCAGCATCGTAGGTACCCCCGGCCCAACCCTGCTCAATACCAAACGGATTGGCTTCGATACGCACCTTGCTGGACACATCGTAGCCGTACACATTGTTAAGGAAGTTCAGAAACTCCTGAAGGACAACAGGCCATGTGGTCGCGTTTTCAAAAGAACGGTGTACATGAATGTTGCGATCATCTGTTTCTTCACGATAATTGAACGTATAGTAATCACGGAACTTATCGTTATTGTATTCGTCGTCAAACCCCATATTGTAGTCATTACCGCTCATCGCCGCTACCTCCAATAGTACCCCGCTGCTTGCGGGATTCAAGTTTATCAATGTTGGTTTGTGCTACGTCATCCAGATCAATACAGCAATACTCTGCAATCGCAGACACAAACCAGAGAATGTCTCCAAGTTCTTTCTTGACGTTGGCTACATCAAGCCGCCCACCGTCACGCACCCACTTGGCATAGATGCTCTGCAACTCACCTGCCTCACCACCCAAGCCTGTCACAAGATAGACAAGGCTTTTAGATGGCTGAAGGGCAAACTCGTATGCCTTCTTCTGATACTCATTGAGATTCATTAAACGCTTCCATTACATTAGGAAAGTATTTCTCAAGTTCTGCCTTGCACAGTTCAGCAACCTCACGATGCTCTTTCTGTGTCTCCGGGCCGCAGCGGATGTCGACATAGTGCAGCCAGCTACGCAGAGTACCAGACATATACATGTTACTCATCGTCAAGCCTTCAGGCAACACCTTACGGGCAACCTCCTTGGCAATACCGTTGTTAAGGGCATCAGCGTAGGCTTTCTTGGCTTCAATCAATACATCTGCCTGTCGATCTTGCCACCACTTGTGCAGTTCACGGTCTTCGACAGGAATGCTGTTCTGTCGATTCTTCTCATCCTGTAGGCGTGGCTCGCTCCATTCAAACTCATCCGCTACCGCATACCGCTGACTAAACTCCTGGAAGCTGAATGATCGGTGGCGCAGAATCTGCCGAGCAATGTCACGGGTGGTCTTAATTTCCATACACACAGACACCATCTCGAAAGGACTCCAGTGCTTGTGCTTGATTAGGTAGCGCAGCAGTCTGGGAGCAGTTTCGTTGTTGTTCTGGTTGTGTGGATTAGACACACGGGCAATGAAAGCTAGCAGGTACTCAGCATCCGGTGTTTTCCAGATTGTCTTTACTCGGGTCAAGTTTCTTTCCTTCTTCAATTGCTTTCTTTAGAATCTCTAGCACAGCCCATCGGACAATATTGTTCTTGTCTTCATCAGACATATGAAACGTAAAGTCACCAGAGCCATCTGGATTATCTTTAATATGTTCAACTGTGAAATTAAAGTCTATCATACACTAGGGTTCTTTTCGTGTCCAAATAGTCGGAAGAAATAATCAGCATCCACCACAGCCAGAGGCTTGCAGTTGTTCTGCTTGATGATCGCTACCGGCTCATAATCTCCGTGGCTACAGGCTTGCTGATAGATGTCATACACAGCAAACTTTGCATAAGATTTACATTCGATCTGGATGGGGAAGTAGTCACGGGCATGGGGAGAGAGCTTCACATCCTCACCACCAGCACCCATTGACGTAGATTCCACATCCCCTGGCCGTAGGTGGTGGCAGTATTGGTACAGCTTATCCCGTACCCACTGCTGAAGCCTACGGCCTTTTTGTTTAGCACTGGATGTCTTCATTTCTTGGTAGACACAAACTGGTGCAGGAACCCACCAAAGGTGTCCACAAACTCCTCGTTATGGTTGGTCTGCCCCATCGTAAACAACACTGCATGTACCAGTTCGTGGTAAAACGTAGCCTGCTTTGCTTGGTCTGTCATGTTAGCCCTGATCTTGATGGTATGGGTTTCAGGATCACAGTAACCCATTTCATTGATATCAGGACTCAGGCTGACTGACCATTGACTGCCTGCGAGACTGAAGGAGGACACCATATCTGCCCCGGCTCCCGCCTCAACCACAGCAGTCTGCCGTTTTCTACCAGTCTGTCGTGCGGCAGGTTGTGTTTCTCGTAAGTTTTCCATACTGCCTCATATAGTTCTTGCTCTGTGGAGCATTTGCTGATGATCTTATCAGCCTTGACAGGGCCGATGCCGTGGATGCCTTCGATGTTGTCAGTACGGTCACCTGTGAGCATTTGCTTGTAGAAGTTTTGCAAACCCTCAAACTCAGTGACGTAGTACTTCTCACCTTTTACCGGGTTGTAATGCCACCCAGGAAGTTGGTCTAAATCCTTGTCTTGGTGTACGAGCCAATAATTTCCAAGACAGGATTGAATAGCCACAGCATCATCAGCTTCCTCACCCTCAGTTAAAATCGCCCCGAGCCTTTTCTGCAGATGCTCTCGCAGTGCAGCATAGTGTCGGGGCTTTTTCATGTCTTTACGGTTGCCTTTGTAGGGCACCGTAACTGCGTATTCGTATCGGAAGTTGGTTTTACCGGTGATGTACGCCTTGTAGTCGTTACACTCCAAGGTTAGGTACACCACATCGGTAAACCACTCCACAAGCCTGTTCTTTGCATCTTGCTCGTCATCTTCCTCGCAGGAGAAACCTACGCGATAGACAAGCATGTCAGCATCGACCAAAGCCTCTTTTGGTTCAGAAGGCCGCATCTTCCTCTGCTACTTTAGCCTCAGGGTTATATTCCTTGAGGTCGGTTACCACCAGCTTACGCACACTCGGAGCATTACCAAACTTGCTGCTCATCTTGTGCTTGTAAGAGGTCATGATAGCAAAGACCTTGGTTCCGTTGCCAATCTTGTCGATAGCAATGTCACCGCCGTTCTTGTCCACGGGTTCAAACACGAACTTGGACTTGGCTACAATGTAGTTACCCATGTTGTCCTTGTTCTTGACGTTCACACCCAGGCTTTTAAGAGCCTCCACACTTTCATCCGTAAGGTTGCCGATGGTGCATTCGTATTTTACGTTAGCCTCGTTGAAGCGAGTGTTAAACTCCTTCATCCAGTTAGCCCAAAACAACTCACCTTCGATCTTCACGGGTTTCGTACTGTCCATTTAATTTCCTTTCAGGTTACATGGTGCGGCTGACCGGACTCGAACCGGTACGCCGATTGGCGAGGGATTTTAAGTCCCTTGCGGCTACCAATTACGCCACAGCCGCAAAACATTATTGTAGCATAACCGGTGCTTCTTGTAAATCCCCATACTCTTTATTCAGGTATTCGAGGCACAAAAACAACATCATCGCTACCTCAAAGACATCCAATCCTGGCGTGTGCGCCAACTCAAATGAGTTCTCATACACATCAATGATGATGCGGTCAGTGGGTTTCTCGGTGTTGTTCGACATACAAAGCAGCTTTCCTTAAGAGATTAGCACTGTCTTTTAATAACCCTAGCCCACGATTGCAATTGTTGCAAAGAAGACCTCGTATTTTGCCTGTATCGTGGTCGTGATCCACAGCAAAGTTCCAGTCTTTTCGCGCACCTCCGGTATTGTTTTCTTTAGTTCCACAAATTGCACATTCTCCGTTTTGAGAAGAAAGCATTTTTTTGTAATCTTCCAGAGAAATACCAAACCGCGCTTTTAAATTCCTTCCACGCATTGATTCATAAGCACGTTCTGGATTATTTTCAGTCCACTTTTTCTTAGCAAGATCATCACATTCTTTGCATCGGTATCCTTTATTATCTGATTTATTTTTAAAATTATAAAAAGAACTAAAAGGCTTTCTAATATTGCACACACAACACGTTTTTTGTTGTGCACGGATATCTTCAGCAATTTGTTCAGGTGTTCGCTTTAAACGTGGCATAGTTGTCTCCTTAGAAACATAAATTATACCACATTTAATGCGTTTTGTCAAGTATTTCCTAACTAGTGTGTAAAACGCCAATTAGGGCCAATTTTGTATTCTCCGTCTAGGGGACACCTGAGTTTGAAGTGTTCCCCTGCTTCAATAATGCTCATACGAGCCGCTTTACCTGCTTCCTCTGCGATAGCCTCCGGGCACTCGAACTGAAATTCATCATGCACGTTAGCAACCAGCTTGACCGGCCACCTGTTAGCCCTGATCTTGTTGTCAAACAGAACCAGAGCCTTCTTCATCACAATAGCCCCCGCGCCTTGTAGTAGGCTGTTAAGTGCCGAGTGCTCGGAGCGTACCCAAATCTTTCTACCGTCAAGCCCCGGTACATAGCCCTTGCCCGCATAGAGGGCAACTTTATCTCGTAGAGCTTTGAGCGAGGGAGTTTCTTTAAGAAAGGAAGCGATAAGTCGCTCACCGTCTTTCGCCCCACCACCCACAATAGAACCGATCTTCGCCGGTCCTGCTCCGTATAGAAAAGCGTAGATGAACGTCTTTGCCTGATCCCTGGTCGCAAGCCCCGCTGCTTTCTGGTTCTTCGTGTGGATGTCCGTTCCATCCTTCGACGATCCCGAAATGATCGCATTTGTGTATCCTTCATCCTTCATGTAGTGAGCCAGCATCCGCAACTCCAGGCCAGAAGCATCACAACCCACCAGTACGTTACCTTCATCCACCGTCCAGCACTGCCGACACTCAGGACCATACACCGACCCAGAGTTAGGAATCTGTGCCATGTTGGGACTACTGTGTGTCATACGGCCTGTCACAGCACCGTTGGTAATGACCTTACCGTGTACCCTACCATCGCTACCAACAGCCTCTAGCCATGACTGAATCTGTGCAATGCGTTTCTGTAGCAGCAGATAGTCACGGATGAGTGTTGCTACTTCTTTTAACTCTTGCTTCTGCAATGCGGTGTTCTGCAATTTTGAAGTAGTGGTCACTTAACTCTATCCCAATGAAATTTCTATTTGTGTTTACACAGGCTACGCCAGTTGTTCCGCTACCCATACAATTATCCAAAACAGTATCGCCTTCGTTTGTGTATGTTTTAATAAAATACTCCATTAACGCCACAGGCTTCTGAGTTGGGTGCAGTTTTTCCTTTTGCTTGTCGCTAGGAAATACCAGAACACTTCTCGGATATCTTTCTGTAGAATCATACACAACTTCATCAAAAGACTGCAGGCCATAGTTAGACGTAATATCTTTCCTCTTGGTTGCTGTCTTTCTGGGATGGCCTGTCGTTTTTATAGGATTGTATGTAGGCAGACCATCATAGAATACAAGGACATTTTCGTGCGCTTTTAATGGTGCTTTGTTTGCATTTAGGTGGCCTGTAGCGTTTGTTTTCTCCCAAATCCATTCATACCTAAGCATATCAAGATTAGACATGCCTAACACTTTATCAAATGGTGTTTGCGCTGTCAACACTATAGCGCCTTTACAAATACGTTTGTAGTGCAGCCACAACTGTTCCAAAGGCAATACAGAATCCCATTTGTTTCTCGTGGTTCCGTATGGCAGGTCGCACAACACCAAATCAACACTAGCGTCAGGAATAAACTGCATCATGTTCAGACAATTACCTAACCATAGCGTTTGATTCATGCGCTGCAGTCCTTAATAATCTGATCCAGGATCAATTCGTCCACCTTCGGTTGTCCAGTTTCGGTAAACTCTTTTGGCTTCCACCCAAGCTCGATCAGCTTCTCTCCGATTTGCTTTCTGCTACCGGGGTTGAAAGTAACCAGCAGCGGCTTGAGTTGCTTGCCTGTTTTCTCACTGAATCGCTGGACTTCGTATGGAGGCCACCGCTGTTGCATTGCCTCATATATTCCATCCAACTTTCCTTGGATGTCAGCAAGTAGCAAGGTTGCGTGCTGTACGTCGAGTTTGAATCCATTTCGTTCCTGTTGGGCAATGATAGCCGCTACTCTGTGTTCAAGATCAATAGACTCTTGGCTAAACTCTTTCTTCTCCAGTTCCTTTACCAGCGAAAGGTAAAGCCGACGAGTAACATCACAATCCCGTATACAATAATACTGAAGCAAAGAGTCTTTGGGTTTGTCAAAGCATTCTCCAGGATACTCTTGTCGTCGTCCTTCCATCCACTCCCAGATTTTTCCGTACTCAATCTTCATCTCCCCGCCCAGAGTCTTCCCCCAAGCGTCTAGACTGTGGCCTTGCTCTCTGCTCGGATCGAGCAACCTTGATGCTATCAACGTATCGTACACTTGGTTCCATAGAATCTTCGTATTCCAAAGCCGACTCAACATCGGGAAATCGAAGTTTATTCCGTTGTGGGCTACTATCAACGTAGCGCCCTTTATAAATGCCGCGAGGTTGCTTGCTGCTTTCCATACTTTTACTTCACCTGTGTCAATGTCCTGCGTCACCGCTAGGTGTATTGTACTGTGTTTGCTGTCCGTTTCGATGTCCAGCACTATCCGCATACTGTTCTTTCAGTTGTTCGTATTGGTGGATCAATAATTGGTAGCGGTCCTGTAAATCAAGATACTTACCTTCTAACTCCATAACGCGCATCACAAGCTGTTCAACGTCCATCATTTCATGAAGTCCAATTTAAGACGAAGACCAGACACATACACCTGACCAGTTGGCAGAACCCTATCATAGTCATGCTTGTATGAATCCTGGCGGAGAACGTGGTCGCTGAAGATGTCATACAGATAGTAGTCATCATCGTTGACAGACTGCCGAGGCAGCGGTGTGTGCTCTCCGTTAGTGTTCAGAAACGTGGTCATTTCTCGTACCTTACCTTTTCAAATTTAACATCTTCAACCTGGACAACGTAGCCTTGTGTCTTCATGTCTTCCACAAAGTCTAGCGCCTTGTCTAACAGGTTGTCTTCAAACGTAAATACTGTGTATTGGTAAACCCCACCCCACAGCAGATTATAGAGTTCTTTCACAACGGTTGTTCCTCCACTTCCGTCATTCTACCAGTTTCCAGATTAAAACGCAAGTGGCAGGCAGGGCCAGTAAAACCATTAAAGCGATTCTTTGCCACAGATACCTTGGTGGTGTGTCGCTCCGTCTCGTCTTCTGCCATGCTGTTACGCTCCAAGGTAATCACAGCATCCGACAACTGGGCAATAGCACCGCTACCACGCAACTGCGACAAACTCACCGTCTGACCATCCTCGTGACCAGCGTTGCCGGTGGGCCTACGCAGGTGCGACATGCAGAACAAGGTAATCCCCAACTCCTGCACCAGTGTACGCAGCTTGGTCATTAGATTGTCAATGGCCTTGCGCTCATCGTTCAGGTCTTGGCCCGAGATAACGATAGAGATATGGTCAAGGAAAACCACGCGACAATCCAAAGCTTTAGCCATGTACCGAATGCGGTTGAGTACGTTGTCAATATCCAAGGAGCCGAAGTGGTCAAAAAGATAAACACGACCAGTGCCCAACGTTGAATCAAAAGCATTCTTGAGTTCTTCGGTAGAAACCAGTGTATCAGGCAGGTGCAGCATCTTGTTAGCATGGACAGACATGATGCTACGAGCCGTCTTTCGTACCGATTCCTCCAAGAACATAGCACCGATCTTCCAATCAGTCTTTTGTAGGATTTCATATAGAATTTCCCGTAGAAACTGAGATTTACCCAGACCAGAGCCTGCCGTGATAGTAACCAACTCAGCCGACCGAATGCCATAGAGCAACCTATTCAGTCCCTTCCAAGGGTAGAAGGCTTCTGCTGGCTTTTCTGGCTCTGAGACTGAATCCCAGAGGGTAGCAGCATCCACAATGCCATCTGGCACAAACGGCTCAGCACGCCACCATTCATTGACAAACTCTTTACTTGCTCCGGCGATGAGGTAATCACAGGCATCCTTATATCCCGACAGGTGTTTAACAATCTTGGCCTTGGGGCCGAACAGTTCAGCTACTTCCTTTGCTGCCTTGCGGCCTGGTTCGTCTGCATCGAAGCAGATCACCACGTTCTCAAAGGTGTTCAGCCACTCATACTGTGCCTTGCAATCCTTCAGGGCTGCGTTGGCACCGTTTCGGATTGAGACAACAGGCCACTGGCTTCCAGTGAGTTGAAAAGCTGCGAGGGCGTCAAGCTCTCCTTCAACGATGGTGACGTATTTTCCGCCAGAATGGAATAGATTTTGCCCGAAGAGTCGCGCAGAGTCAAAACTACCAACGATTGAGAAACGCTTATCTGCCACGCTTCGCACTTTATAGGCAACCGTTGCGCCACTATCGTCTGTGTAGGGGTAGTAGTGTTTTCCATCTTTCTGTGTTACCTTGAATTTCTCACACGTTGCTCGGGTGATCTTTCGATCAGTGATAGGCAGAACCTCACCGCCCGGCTCTACAAACTGAGGGCGTGGTGCCCTTGCTGCGTCGGTAATAGCCATATGGTACTCGAATTCTTCCTCTGTGCGGGTTGTATTACAGGCAAAACAGTGCGTGTGCCCATCATCGTACAGGGCACAGGCGTCGCTGCTACTGCAGTCCTTGCATGGCCCATGCTTGATGAATCGTGATGCTGTTTTGTGGTTCATTTGCTTGCTAGCAGGTAAAGCCCGATGTTGCTAAAAGCATAACCAGCGTATGCGATCAGCATCCCGGTGTTGCCTTTGACCCCTTGCTCTATTGCGACGTAGGCATAGATTGCACCGGTCAACAGGATTAGCCAGCCACTCATAAAGGCGCATCCTCCTCATTGTCCGGGTTGAATGGCACAGGCTTGCCACGGTGTGGGCCTGGGTCTTTCGGGTTAGGGTAGGCAGGGAAAGGCCACGGATTCACGATTAATCTCCAAGGATAAAAGACAACACAGCAGCGCCGACAATAAACGTCAGCACCATCATTCGACATCACCCACAGGAATTTGACCTTTGTTTAGGCGACGTACTACTTCCTCCGCAACTTCAGCCATTATTTTATCACGACCTTCAATCATAAACAAGTCAACGACATCTTGAATAACAGACCACCTGAAAAACTCGTACTGGTCACGTTCGTCGAAATCTTGCACGTTAAAGTTCCTTTAATGTTAGTAATACATTAATGTTAATATACTTATAATGTATATTTAATATATAAGTTATACATTAAGAATACGCTGAACCAAACCCGGAGGCATATCACTAGGAATCTCAGGGAACTCATCAGCCAATTGGCGCTGAGCGCGCTCAACAAGAACAGGATCAACATCATCACCATGATACTCAATCCA
>OGVZ01000015.1_pt1 | contig 21670 bp, 23 predicted proteins | sample 1575881 | NCBI WGS metagenome assembly OGVZ01 (sample SAMN07581520, study PRJEB24739) | freshwater metagenome | place: Singapore | collected 2015-01
ATGCTTCTTCCAGATATATCTTGATCCACTTGGTGTTTCCAAAATCATACACCCAGTTTCTATCATCCAGCTGGTCTGCCTCGAAGATGAAACGGAATCCCAAGCTGTATCCATGAATCTGATTGCAATGCGAGGTGGCACGCCACTGACGAAAGGCACAGCTCAATCCGCGGTCATTACCAAAGGTCTTTGTGGAATAGTACTTCATGGTTGCTCCTAGTATTTGGATTGTGATGTATGGTCCCGATACCGATTATCTCCCCGATACCATGATTCTCTTCCCTTGGCAGTTAACATAATATCAAGAATTCTATCCATTGTACCAGATGTCCATGTGGAAATCTTTCCAATATTTCTATGGGGTTCACGAAGTAAACCAATCATTTTATTGACAGCATCTTGTTGTGACCAAGGGATATACAAACGCTCGGCATCATTGGCAAACGTTTCTGGGAAGGAGCGATAGGCAGGAAACAATACATTGCATTCTAATGCATCCGCCTCAGATACCGTGTTACTTACCCAATCCTGTAAGGCACAGTTAAACAACACACGACTATCAGCAAGTATTTTGTAATATTCGTTCTTAGACAAATTTTCATATATCTTTAAAATGCCACGTTGTTGTAATTCTTTTGCCCGTTGAAGATACACAGGATTATTACTCCGAAGAGGTCCTCCTGATAATATAGCAAATTCAACATTCAAAGTGGGACCAAGTTGTTCAGCCACATCCATAAAGAAGTTAGGTTGCTTTTCTTGGTCGAACCGTGCAGCAAAAACAGTGCGAAACTTTCTATCATTAAACTTAGGAATGTTAGAAACACGACTACGAACTTCATCCCTATCAAACGTCAATCCTGAAATATTATACAAAGGTGCAGTCCATCCGGCAATCTTCATGTGTGCAACCATTTCTTCATTCGAAGCCAGAACACCCGTCACGAAATCATTCACCATGTGTTCATACTTGCCCATCCAAGGCGCCATGCCCCATACGTGAACGAAATCATCTGGGTCAATGCTTTGAGCTAAACAACGAACCCACACTTTCGGCCTGTCCTTTTCAGGAATTTGATTCATGATATACGGAAGAGATTCAATGCCAGGTTGAAACATATCCTCAAAGAAGATAACATCCTCACCTGTGACGGTACCATTTCTCATCATTTGTACAAGATTCATCATCTGTGACATGGAAAAATAACTACGTCCATGTGCATCAAGGACCTGACCAACTGAAATGGATTGACTATCATCAATGGTTTCACCGGGAACCACGATGTACTTTAATCCACGACGATCCATAGTTCGTGTGGCCCAGTCTGTCAATTGAAGTGTATAACGTGACTCGTAGGATTCTAATCCCATGTAAATGATTTTCATACGGCAGGTACCAAGGTTACAGTAGGTGTAATGAAAGGCTTAGAAATTAATACAGCACCATTCTCACCATCTTCGCTGACATTAACTTCTACAACTCGACCAGGATAATTTTTGTTCACATACTCAATCAATTCTTCTGCCAACATTTCACAGCTCTTGTAATCAATATCATAGATGCCATTGTACAAGGCTTCTAATTCACGCTTGAACAGGATGAATTCAATCTCACGGTCATTATGCTTCACAGATACACGTACACGAAAATGAAACATATGCCGATGAGGATGTCCTAGAAAACTTACATCAGATAATTTTGGGTCTGTAAGAGCAGCGGGATATTTGTGAATCCCTTCCTTTTGAAAGGTGACCTCAATGAAGCGTTCAATATTGTCCATTAGAAATCCTCAGGTAAGGTGGATGGTATTCCATCACGAATGGCTTGACTTGGAAGATAAGGACCAATGTGATTCACCCAGTAATTAAAGTCCTTACGATTCTTCACATTAGAGAACGCTACCATGGCTTGATATTCTGCATCATCCATGAACGTATTTACTAATGTAAAATCTTTTCGCACAGAGTCAAGATGTCGAATGAAATTCATTGTTGAAGAGGTGAAATATGCGTTGAAGGCGAGAATGGGAGGATTTGGGTCTCCTGTCTTTGCTTGATATTTACGAACACTAATGTTCATCACCTCATGAAAGAATTCATCCGTTACGTTGTAATTTGGAATATTCTTTTTAATATCTTCATTGATGATTGTATATAATGGTCCTTCTTCATTAATGAAATGTTTACCCGGAGTAATCCACACACCTTCAGGACCATAATATCGTCCCATCTGAACACCTGAGGTGTGGGTGGTACTATCATAACTAATATGAGTGTTGTCGTATAAACCGCTTTGTAACATGGCTAATGTAGGTACCATACGTGATACAGAACCTACACCAAGAATGTGTAGATGCTTACTCATTTCAAACAATGGTGTTTGAGTGTAGAAAAAGGCTCGCTTACAATCCTCAAGCATGCCGTTGCCTAAGCCACCTGACCCCATGGCAACACCGCCAATATATTCATGAAGCTCATTCGGAACTTCTTCCAATGCGAGTTCACACCACTTGATATATGTGTCAATGTCTCCGCCCTGTACAATAAACATGGGCTTTGCCTGAGACTTTGCTTTAATAAAAGTTTCAATTTGTGTTTTAAGATTTCGTCCTGATTCACGTGCGCACCATTCAAATTTATTTCTGTCAAAATATTTGCTAGAGGTATCAGAACGAACGGCACGATTGCTCAATAAGGATACAGGAATTTCATCGAAACTCATGGCGCAATCAGAATATGCTGCCTGACTATCATACACCTTTTGCTTCAGTTCATCAGTAATGGTTAATCCAAGTGTCACCATTTGTAGACCACCTGAATCAGCATACACCTGATTAATACCCTTTCCTCGATAGGCAGAATAAAATACTTCACCAAAATGTTTTTCTACGTGAGCGTTATACAGGAAGGAAAATTCATGGTCATACTTACCACGAATATTTCCCCACATGGAATTTAGCTCATCAAGAAGTACACCTGTGTGTGTATCTTTAAAATTGCATCGAAGAAAAGATAATCCTGAAGCAACATATTCAAACATAATTAACTCCCAAAAATTTTCAATAGATGTTTTGTTTGATAGATAGCATCATCTAAGGCATTGTGGTATGTTCCTTCACGTTCTTCTAAAGGAACAGAAATAACTTCACGTATAGTGCGATAACATCTATTCTTCCATGCATTCCAAGGACGTTGCATTTCAACTGCCTTGTAGGCATTTTCAATAATCACATTATCAAAATCAGACCCGCAACCCCAGGTTGGATATTGTGTTGTGCCATACCACTTGGAAAACTTTGTTAAGGCATCAATTAATGGAAGATTATCTTTTCGAAGTTCTTCTAACACTTCTTTGGGTTGTTTACTCCACCATTTTACTGTGTCAGCCGAAATATGTAATCCATGCTTCTTACAATCTGCAGCATCTACGGTGCAATAGAAAGTATCTAGAATGCCATCTTGAATACTGAATTTTACTGCACCGATAGAACAAATTGCAGCATTTGACTCGGTACTCATTGTCTCCAAGTCAATCATTACACCGATGTCACTCATATTACTTCTTGATGAGGTGCATGAACTCAGCACGTAGTGCGGGATTCTCCTTGAAGCCTCCACCCAACTTAGATGTGATGGTCGTGGAATGTGGGTCTTGAATACCACGTGCCTTCACACAAAAATGCTCGGCGTCAATCACCACTGCCACATCATCTGTCTCCAGAATGAATGCCAAGGCGTGATAGATTTGTTCTGCCAACCGCTCTTGAACCTGAGGCCGGCGTGAGAAGTATTCCACCACACGATTCAACTTGCTTAACCCCAACACCTTGTTCTTTGGGATATAGGCAACGTGTGCCACACCTGAGATGGTAACAAAATGATGTTCACAGCATGACGTTACTGTGATGTCACGCTCTAATACCATTTCATCATAACCCATCTTGTTTTCAATGGCGGTACACTTTGGGAACATGGAAGTGTCCAATCCCCAAAACAATTCATTCACGAACATCTTGGCGACACGAGCTGGACTATCTTGAAGTGAATCATCTGTCAGGTCCATGCCCAATGTTTCCATGATGGCAGTGAAATGTTTTTCAATCTTCTTCACCTTTCTGTCAGCATATTCACTGGTCATAATGGTAGGAGTTTCCACTCCTAGTGACACTAAATGCTTGTGCACCTTGGCACCCAGTTCAGGGTCACACTTACCCATGGCAGTACGAATGGCGCTGGCGTTATAACGTTGTGCTTTCATATTATCTCCCGATGATGTTTCCAAAGACGTAACATTGATTTCGTGTGGCAACATTGAATCCACGATTCATGGCTTCAACACACAAATTTGCAATATCAGGATGTTCTTGAGCATCCTTTGTGGCACCCACAGGCATCACCCAAACCTGTGGCATGAATTGCCCACATAGTAATCTAATACGTTCCAGATGCTGGTCAAGTTCTGACCAACATTCAATTGTACCATTACACACAAACTTCAACACACTTGTGGTCATGGTGTGAGTGTAGCTCCGAATGATGTCGGGTACCACAGCATCCTGTTCACCTGATACATGGAACAACTTGGGACTCATGGCCCAATGCCATCGCTGTCCACCCATCTGCCTGAATTCCTGTGCGATGAAGATTTTCAACTCATCTGACAATGGCTTTGTGGCATTGGTTTCAATGGTGACAATTCTTGGCATGTTTCCCATTTGATGAAGTTCACGGAGTATCTCCATGATGGCTTTCTGCTGTAACATGGGTTCACCGCCAGTGAAACATACCATGACATCTTGTTGAGTCTTGGGATGTAGGAACAATCCTTCAGGATTATGTTCACTCTTGTTGGCGTCAATCAACCGCTGTGCCACTTCTGCGGGAGAGCCATCATGTGCCAGATGCTTGTATAGCTGTGACCAGGAATAGGATGAGTCACATCCATATTGCCACACGGGAAGTTCTGCCACGGACTTCACAGAATCCACATTGAATTCCTTGTAGGGCAGAACATAGGTGGATGGGTCAGTGGGATTCTGTTGTCCAAATCCATGACAATTTAAATTACACCCAAAGAAACGTAACCAAACAGAAGGCACACCTGCCAGTTCTGCTTCACCTTGGAACGAATAGAATATTTCTGAATACCGAATTCTCATAAACACCTCACATGTAGTACTAATAGTATAATAATTATTTAGGAACTTGTCAATTTTTATTCGTATTCAATTTCACCTATTTCTATGGTTGCATCCATTTGTAGAACATCAATGTGCTCAGATTCATTTACCAAAACATCATCATCCAGTTTTTGGAGATATTTTGGTTTACGAGTCATCTTCTTTTCTTTTTTGGTTTCTGACAATTCACGTTGGGCTGTATCGGCCTGTTGTTTCAAATATTTGATGAAACCATTATCATAGCTGCCTTCATCATGTGCCTGACGGATGATGTTCTCCAAATCTAAAGATTCAATATACTTGTATTTGGTTTGAAGATGCTTCTTCTCCTTTTGGATACGGCGAAGAAAAGCATAATAGGTGATTTGTGTGAAATAGGCAAAAGGATTACTGGACTTCTTGGGGTCGAAGTTGTCCATGTAGATGAGGCAATTCTCAATGGCATCCAGAATCATATCTTCTCGGAAGCTGTAATTGATGAAATTGCTTTTGTATGCTAGATGATTGGCAATCTTGATGAAACAATCACCAATGTAATCTGGAACCTGAGGACGTTCTTCTTCATTCCTCTTTGCCTTGTTGACTAATTTTTTATACTCAATTAACGCCTGTAAAAATTGGCTGTTGTCAATGTAATGCTTGCTGGTTTCATCCTTCTTCTTCGCCATAATCTTCTCCATAATATTCGTCTATCTCAACAATTCGTAGTTCGCCATTTGAAACTTCTCGAAGTAGTTCTTCTGCTGCTTCTTGGTCTTCAATACGCTGGCGAGTTTCACGAGCTTGTGAAATATAGTTAACATACTGTTGTTTCACTTCTTTCTTCAAATCACCTATGGTAAGTACAACATCGGTACTAATAGTAAATTCTTCTCCGTCACTTAATCCCATCCAAGGACGGAGCATAAAGCTTTCTCCTACAACATGATTACCCTTTCTCATTTCCTTCATGGGAACAACTTGTACTGGGATGGTCATATGTAAATGTGTTTCTGACGCAGGTGATTTAATGTCACGATCCATAGAACACAAAATATTCTCACCTGTTTTCAACTTTACAATTTTATAATAACCGTCGTGTATGTTAGGCATGTAAAGGTACAGTTAGAAGTTTATAATCAAATCCTTCTTCATTGTATATCTTCACACGTTCAATTAGATGCAACAACGTATAATTTTTATGTGACTTCCAAGAAAGGTTGTCACCTATGTCATATAACTTACAACTTGCTTTTTGTTCACCTAAACGAAGACCACGACCAATACTTTGTAGATTTCTGATGCGAGATTTCGTAGGTGACGCAAACACAATGTTGTGAAGGTTTCTAATATTTATTCCTGTTGAGAACGTACCGTACGAGGCAAGAATGATGGCATTGGTAGATTGTTCTGTAATGGCACGAACTTGCTCTCTATCTTTCGCCTCAACTTGCCCGTGAACGAAAAAGAGTTTACGCCCATCTTCCAACTTTTCTGAAATCAAATCTTGTAATACTTTACCATGTTTCTCAACATACTGAAACAACACCAAGGTGTTTCCTTTTTGGTCTAACACCAGATTACGGATGAATTTGTTTCTCTTGGGGTGTGTTACCAACCAATCAATTTCTTCTTGATAACTGAACTTCTTACAAAGTTGTTTTTCTTCATCTGTGTAATCCATTGTGACACAACGTATCTTCAATTCAGCCAATTGGTTTTCATCCATTAACTTCTTGGTACTTGTCACCTTATGCACAGCACCAAACAATCCTTCTAATACCAGGCGATGTGTCTTAGTTCCATCCAAGGTTCCTGTGGTACCAATCTTGAAAGGTGCCTTGGTGCACTTGTGCATGATGGATGTCAAAGACTTGGCTTTGAATAGATGGCATTCATCGCCGTACACCACATCAAAATTTTCAAAGAAGCTCTTGGGCATCTTATAGATGCTTTGCCATGTGGAAATTACAACAGGTACATTGGTGATTTTTTCTTTGCCAGAATAGATTCGTGTGCAATTCTCAGATGCTTTCCAATCACTATTCGTGGCATAATCGGCAAAGTCGCCGTACATTTGTTCTACTAGAGAAGTAGTAGGAACAATAATGAGCTGGCGACGATTATGAGATTGGTGCCACCGAACAGGTGTGTAAATGATAAGACTCTTTCCGCTAGCAGTGGGAGAGAGTAATAAGCTTCTATCATGACGAACTGCCTGAGTAACTGCATTTTGTTGATACTCACGAATGTCAATTTTCTTTCCATTTGAATAATATGTTAGAGATGAAATAAAAGATTCAATATCATCATTGTCACACCCGATAGGCCCACAGTTATTAACAAGTGCATAGCCATTTCTTTTACAGAATTCTTCCACATAGTTGGTAAGCCCCACATACAGTTCTTTGGTGAATAAACTAAGTAACCGAATTTTTCCGTCCCAGAGCTTAGCACGATACTGTGGCGTGAACTGAGCACCGGGTACCGAAAATGTGAAGAAGTCATTCATCTCTAATAGAACATCAGGTTCTGCGTCTACTCGAAGATATACTTCATCTTTCTTATTTATGGTAACTGTACTCACAACCCACCGTTTGTAAACTTATACCATTCAATGGCAGACTTCACATCCCAAGTTCTGCTATTGATGCTCTTTAGGATTTGTTCCAATTGATATAAGACGGTTTTGATGTATTCCAACTTGTCCATGCTTTGAATGATGTCATCATCCGTGGTCATGACTTCTTCCATTTCATTCTTCAAAGGACGATTGTTAAGATATTGGTCCCAACCCAATTCTATGAGTTCTTCTTTCGACATTTCACCTCGGTAATACCGAAACTTCAATTTGCGCAAACGAAGATAATCGGCTTCTGCCTTACGATATTGTAGGCGAACCGAAGTGAGCATGTTTAAATATTTGGCATGTAACTCTGGAACACGGGCAGCGGCACGACCTAAGTTTGTTTGGTCTACTTTTGCATCATCTGCCCACATGGTTTGTATTTCATTCAATTTCATAATATATCCTCACGTAACATACTGAAACATAACAACTTCTCGTTAATTTGTCAAGCCAGAGATTCTACTGTAAACATCCGATATTTGAAAGTGGCTTGTGCTGCAAAATATTGGGCATTTCCGGTTGAAATATCAAATTCAATTCCAGACAGTGAAATTGGAAAACAATCCATGAAGTTTAACCGAGCAATGGGATTGTTATCTGAATCAACAACCATTAATGTGGCATCACTATATTCTGTGGCATCTGATGAACGAAGTTTAGGACGACCATCAGGACCTATATCGTTGACACCTGGTTCTGCTGTTCTGAATGATTGTTGATTGAATCGTTGTTGAAACTGGCGATGATTTTCCGGAAACCCTAAGGCAATCATCCAATTATATAATTCAATATAGTTTGCCATATCTTCTTGTATCAAGAATTTGATACTGAATTCACCGAAGTTAATCTTTTCACCGGGTCGTGGAATATCTACAAATGGTGTAGGTTGTGTAGCAAATCCTAAACTAATGGTTGGGATATTTGCTGCTTGACAGAAGTATGTAACCTTTGGAAGACTTTGAATGAGAAATCGAAAACTATTTGGTCGAAGAAAATCTAATTCTTCTGGTTGACGATTTGTCCAAACACCTTCACCTTCTGCAATCTTTGATGATTCAATGGTAGTTGTCATTGGTGAAACTCGGGAGTTGACAGGGACTTGACATAGTGTTAAAATTACTATGTTAGGAATGATATGAATAATTCTATATACTATTTATAAAGAAAGCAGAAAAGCTGCTGATAGCAAAGGAAAGAGGAGAGTCCCGAAGAACTCTCCCTTCCTTTTTTTGCTTTACTACTAACTTCTATTATAGAAGGTTTGTTACTGCGAACAAACGATAGTAGTGGTTACGGTCAGCAGTGAATGTATCTGCGTCTGTTGTACCGTCTGATTGTGTTACGAATGGATTTGCAATCATGCCGTAACGTGTCTTGAAGCCAATCTTTGGTTGGAAGGTTGATGGATCAATTGCACGAACCATTTGGAGAGGAACGTATGGGCAGTAGAACAAACCTGCGTCATAAGCATTTGAACCCTTGTAACCTACCATCACGAATTGTGATGCGGCTGATGTGTTTGCTGAGTATGGGTCGATGAACACCTTGAAGCGACCATTCAATGTACCTGCGAATGTGTTGCCTGTGTCATCTGATGAAAGTCCATCGTTGCCTGAAAGAGCTGGGGTGTAATCCAACTTACCAGCCATTGCTAGAGCTGCTGCAACGTCTGATGAGCAAACGATGAAGTTACCGCGACCGCGACGTGTTTCTTGTGCGATGACGTTGGCATCACGTTCGATTTGGAACATCAAGCCCTTGAAGCGTTCTACTGACCAACGACCGTTTGAGTCAACATCAAGGTCGAATGTACCTGCTGAAGCTGTTGAAGCGGCACCTGGCTTTGCAACCTTGTAGATGGTGCGGATAACTTCACGGTTGATTTCAGCAAGAATTTCTTGTGAAAGAATGTTGGCCAATTCTGCTTCTGCATCAAGACCGTGAATTGCCTTCAAGTCTTGTGCCAATTCAACTGTGTATTCAGCCTTCAAAGCACGTGACTTTGCAGTTACTGTGGTCTTTTCGATTGAGAAGGCCATTTGTTGAAGGGTGGTTGAATCACCGAAACCTTCAGCAGTTGAAGTTGAAACACCTGTACCAGTTGTGTATGCGCCTGATACTGGGTTTGAACCAGCGTGTGTGCCTGTACCTGCGAAATCTGTGTCAGCTTCGTTGAATAGAGCTTCTGTGCCAGATTGTGAGGTGTAGTGTGACTTCATGGCGAAGATAAGGCCTGTTGGACCTGTCATTGGTTGCACACCGGCAACATCATAAGCCATCAAGTTTGGAAGTGAACGACGAACCAATGAGATAAGAATTGGATCGTAGGTGTCAATTGCTGAACCAGTTTGGTTAGCATGTGTTGCTTCTGTGAAAAGAGCTTGCTTTTCTTCACGGAGAGCACGTTCTTGGTTTTCAAGAACAACAGCTGTAACTGCACGCTTGTAGTTGTCCTTGATTGAGGGAAGGTTTTCGTGGTCCAATACTGGAGCCCACTTCTTTTGTAGATTTTCTGAGAGGAACATTCTTTATTCTCCTGTTACTGTTTTGTGAAAACGTTTATATTATTTATACAAGTGAAAACTTTTAGAACTTAGTATGAGCGATGAGTTGTGCATATTGTGCGATTGTACCTGAAGCTTCTTCTGTGACAGGAGTTTCTTCAGTTACAATGTTTGATTCAACAATGCTCTTTGGGAAGTAGTTGTTCTTGATGACAGTCAACTTTTGTTCGAATAGTTCAGCTGATTCAAATTCTACTTCTTCAACCAAACCACGAAGTTTTTCTGCTTCTGTTTGTGCCAAGTCTGATGTGACCTTAGCAAACACAACATCGCGCTTTGATTCGGTTAATTCCTTTTTGAGTTCTACAGCTTCTGCAATGGCTTCGTTAGCAACATTGGTTAATTCATCAATTTGCTTTTGCATTTCGCCAAGAACATCATATTTTTCTTCTGGAACTTCGATGTAATGTTCCTTGAACAACACCTTAAGACCAGCAATGAAATCTTCTGTTATTTCAGTACGAAGTCCTTCTTCGATTGCTACAGCATTTTGTTCAACCCATTGTTCTGCAACATATGAAAGATAGGCATCAACCTTATTGATTAATTCTTGATGCATTTCAGCAACAATTTCTGCTGCTTGTTCAGCAAGAACATCTTCCATAATTTCTACTTCGTGTGCCACACGAGCAGTTACTACAGCTTCAAACAATGAAGTTGCTTTTGTCTTGAATTCTTCTGACAATTCAGATTCGGTTGAAAGAAGATTTTCAACATCCTTTGATAATTCTTCCTTCATCTTCTTCATCATTTCTTCTTTCTTTTTCTTCATACCGTTTTCTTCTTCGTCTTCCTCTTCCTCTTCTTCCTTTTCATCTTCCATTTCTTTCTTTTCTGCAACTTCTTCCATTTCAACTAATTCGTATGCTGCCTTTTCTTCATCAGAAAGAGCATTGAATTCTTCTTCTGAAATGTATTCTTCTTCGGATTCAACTTCTGAAGGAACTTCTTCTACTTCAACTTCTTCCTTCTGAGTAGTGAAGTTTGGTGCGTCACCTGCGCCTTGACCCTTGGGAAGGGTTGTATCCTTCTTCATCTTGGCAGATTGAGTCTTGCCTTGTGTCTTTTCATCATCTTCTGATTCAATTGATGGTGTTTCAGATGAACCTTGAGCCATTGGCTTTTCTTCCTTAGCACCAACGCCCGCAGCCAATGTGTTGACTGGGTTTGCTGGCTTTTCTGCGCCAGAAACATTCATCATTTGAATTGCTGGTTTTTCAGATGAACCTTGAGCCATTGGTGAAGCTTCCTTGTTGCTTCCTGCACCTGGGAAACCTTCTGCCAATTCTTCAGCCTTTCGATTCATCATTTCACGAATCTTGTTTTCGATTGAGGCCATTTAACTATCTCCTAAAGTTAGTTACAAACGTTACTATTATTTATACAACTTTACTTCTTGGAAAGACTATTTAAGAAGTTTTCAAACACACGAAACTTCACATCTTCCAACTGCTTCTTTTTGGTTTGTTCGATGAGTTTTTTGGTTTCATCTATGTTTTGGTATGTCCATGAACCATTCACAAACATCCATTCTTTGTTTTCCATGATGCCTTGTACGAAAGCATCAGGTGCCGAGGGGTCAGCCACAATGTCAGCTGCTGTGGCAAGATAGAAGTCATTTTGCACTTCATTGATACCACCATCTCGTTCCTTCAATGTTCCCATACCACGTGATGATACACCGAGTTGTGCACCACCTTCAACCAATCCTCGAACAATGTTTCCCATAGGGGTGTTCAAAATCTTGGCACGCCCAATGTAATTGTTACCATCTTCTTTCAAAGAAGTGATGATGTGTGACACTCTATCCAAGTTAATGGTTGGACCTTCGGGGTGTCCCAATTCACCAAATGCACGCTTGGAATCTACATATTCCTTCATGTATCGTGCCACTTCTTTTTCCATCACAGCCTTGGGATAAATTCTGTTATTTCGATTGGCAAGTTCACTTTGAAGAAATACACCTTCAATATATAAATCTTTGGATTTTTCTTCTGTGATGATGTGTACTTGTTCTACGATTTCAGAAATGAGTTTCATGATTCATTCCTCTTAGGTTAATGGGTTAACGTGTTGTGTATCACCATAACCCGAAATTTTCACCATTTCAATGATGACGGTTCCGCCGCCTGCAGGAATAGTGACAATGATGTTGCTACCATTTTCTCTGTTATCAGAATACCCATTGAAGTCAAATTCTCTGGCACCTGTCAACAACCACAAGTTGTTGGAGTTTCTTGCAATCAAGGCATTTCCTACAGGTACAGACCAATGAATGGCACTAATATTCACAATGGGTGTACCTGCAGTTTGTGCAGCTGTTTTAATTGTTGTTGCTAAATCAATGGTTTCAGCAGCATTAGCTCCTGAAATAGCAACCACAGCATGAATAGGTGTGTTCTTAAGTACGGTTAATGCCATTTATTATTCCTCTATTATTTTAAAAACTTAACTAGTTTTTTTCTTATACATCATCTTACGTAGATTTGGCATATCATGAACTAATTGATGCTTTGCATTACGTGCTAATTTTTGTTTATGATATGCAGTAAGAATTTTTTTATTTTGTGGGGATAAAGATGTATCACGTTCTACATCTACCAAACGTTCTGCTCTTTTTAATACTGCTGAAGAAACGGTAGATTGCTTTAATTCGTCAATGGTTTCTTCGTTAGTTTTTTTCTTTAAAGGAAGTTTACCTGCCGCCTTGGCCTTGGCAACGTCACTTGGACGGAAATTAGAACCTATCTTTTTTAGGTGGTCTGGTAGATTGTCCCATGCTACTTTTTTCATTCTATCGTCTTGATTTTTACCATAGCTATCTAAACGAATTTTTCTTTCTGCATGAGCCATAGTAGCTAGTCTATCCATAGAGGTTCTATGCTTGTATGGATCTGACTTTTGTGTGGCTCTGTTTTTCAATCTACCTCTTGCCACATCACCTGCACCTTGTTTTTTCATGTATGCATTCTTACTGGCCTTATTGGCGGTTTTTACTTCCCCTTCTTCAAGCTCCACTTCTTCTGACATTTCAGATTGCATGTATTGTGCAGCTGCCACGATATAATCTTCTGCCAAGGTGATTTTGCTAGCCACCCATTCTGGCAGATTGGTATCTTCTCCCAACATATCATGCATCATTTGTGCGTTACGAACAATGGTGCGAAGTGAGGACTTGGCCATGTCGCCTTCGTAATCATATTCACCCTTGTCAGCTTCATCTTTTACAGCTTCTTTCATTGCCATTTTTGTTGCTGTAGCATACATGACTTCCTTTGCACGTGCACCATAACGTTTACGAAAATCCTTGAAGTTCTTCTTCATGGACTTCACAATTTTTTCTCGTTGTGCCATATCGGCATCGGTCATCTTAGCTTCGTTCATGATTACTTTCCTTTCTTACGTAACTTTGCGAGTACGGCTCCTGCAATCTTGGCACCACGTTCTTTACCATACTTACGTGCAGCCTTTGTGGCAATCTTGCTGAACATCTTTCCTGGCTTACCAATATCCTTACCAGCACGTGCCTTCTTGGCTGAATATGAAGCTTCATCAATTTCTACTTCTTCCTTCTTTATGACTTTCTTTGGGTCACCCTTCAATGAAGCTGATTCTCCTGGCTTCAAATGGCCAAAACGCTTTTCAAGTGAACTCTTAGATTTTTTATACTTCTTGTTTGGATTCATAGTAGAACCAGCTGGAAGACTATACTTATTTTCTTCAACTTGTTCTACTTCTTCCATCTTCATGAATTTTTTAGTATTAATTTTACCTTTGGATTCTTGTGATGCATCATATTCCTTCTTGGCAGCTGCCATTTCTTCTTCCTTCTTCTTTTTCATTTCAGCAGCTTTCTTGGCAGCATATGGATCAGCGTATGCTTCCTTTACCTTTTTTTTGCGAAGCATCTTGAAATCTTGAGCATCAATCTTACCATTCTTGTTGGCATCAATCTTGTGTTGGTTGCCCTTTAAGGCTTCATTGGTAACTTCCACTTCTTCATTGGTATGGTGGTCGTATGCACCTGGTGAGTGATAACCATCTTCAGTATCAACACTCTTGTTAGGATGCACACGTGTCACCTTGGTCTTCTTGCCCTTATTAGGACCATAGTTAGGGCTAACTGTGTCACCGACTTTTACTTCTTCATTTTGTTGTTCACAATCTGCACATTCTTCGGTGGCAAACATTGATGCAGCAACTTCTTGCTTTGCTATACCAAGAATGGCATCAATTCTATCTTGAAGAAGGTCGTTGAACATCTCTTGAGCTTCAACATTGTTGCCATCATCAATTGCATCAATTAGATTGGCAATTTTTTCGTTGATGTTTTCCATATAGTATTCCTCTATTGTTGATTAGGAGTTTCTGTATTTTCTAATGGTTTGTTGCTTTCTGCATCTTGAAGAATTTCTTTGTTCATTTCTGAAATTTCTTCTTCTGACAAACGAAGAATTTTCTTTTGAATGAATGACTTACTCACATATTTACCAAGATAAGGATCCATTTGTGTTGTTAATTCAACACGTGAACGAAGAATTTCTTGTTCTTTGCTTTCAGTATAGTAGGCATCTTGAGCAAAACGATATTCAATATCATCAGCCAATTCTTTCCAATCCTGTTCAGTCATGACACCCTTTAACAATAATTGTGTCTTGAGCAAATCAGAAAAAATTTGACTGAATTGACGGCGAAGTTTACCTACAAACTTTGTAAACTTCAATTCGTCACGGGTGATTTCTGCTGCACGACCAAAGTTCAACCCCCCTTGTTGTTGCATACGTGACACAGGAACATTCAATGCTTCATATAACTTGCGTTGAAAATATTCAATGTCAGCAATTTCACCGAGGTTTTGTCCTCCGGGAAGTGTTGAGATTTCTGTTCCCTTACCACCTTCACGACGAGGGAGCCAAAAATCTTCCAACATGCTCATGGTCTTTTTGTCATCACGAATTTCACCTGTATTGGCATCGTATACTAACTTGTTACGATAACGATTCATGATGTCTTTGAGATATTGCTCTGCTTTCAACTTAGGAAGATTGCCTACGTCAATGTAGAAAATTCTTCTTTCAGGGGCACGAGCCAAACGATAAATCACCAAGGCATTTTCCATCATACGCAATTGATTTGCAGGTTTGATGGCTTTATGTAAATAGCTCAACACCATTTGATTGTCTACATCAAACAATCCTGACGGCGTATAACAAATGGCATCTTTTGTAATTTTTAATCCCTGAACGTTTGTCGTAGGTGACACGTTCTGGGTCATGTGAATTCCTTTATCATTATAGATGAAGAATTCATCAATACTCTTGACAAATTCTACACCCGTCTTTGCGTCTTTTTCTTTATTAATATGACGAACCTTTTTAATTTTTCTTGGGTCAATATATCTGATATCAGTTAACCCTTGCTTAGGTTTTGCTGTATCAATCACCTTATGAAAATAAATGCGCCCGTCAATGTACCAACGACGAAAATAATCTTGTCCTTTATCTTTGAAACGAAGCATATCAAGAATGCTTTCAAATTCTGTTTCAATTGCCTTCTTAATGGAATTAGATACTTGTAATTTTTGTAAATCTAAAGTAACAATTTCTTCATTGTCAAGATTGGCAATGGCTTCATTGACCACATCATCAATTGCCATGTCAACATCTGCCATTAATGAGATGTCACGGTACCGTTTAATTTGGTCTGATTCGTTTTTTGCTGCACCTTCTAAATCAAGATAGGTTCCGTAATAGCCGCCTGCCTTGATGGTATCAAGTGCGCCTTCATCGGAAGGTGGCACGAACGAACGTTCCGTAGGTGCCGAATCCTTCCGCTTGATGGTGTACCCAAAAATATCCATAATATGTTATATCCTCTGATGAAGATTAAAGAGGGAATACTTCAAAATGTGAGTATTGGAACGTCACATTAAATTCTGAAATCACATCGTTTGCTGAGTAAGCCAAAGCCACTTCAGAAACAGTAATTGGGAAAGCGTTGTAAAGTTCATATCTACGAATGACAGCATCATTTCTGTCAAGTTGTGCAACTTGAACGTCACACATATATGTAGCGGGAGCTAAAGACCCACCGTTGTTTGAACGATTGTTCATGATGTTTGACCATGCTTCAAAATGCTTACGCATCTTCATTGTGGTGTCGTTCAACACTGTAATGGTCCACGGATCAAATGTGCGTTCACCTGCAAACTTTACTTCACGACCACGATATTGTACGATGGTTGGATTGACATTTGATGCCGGTAGGGCGGCAGATGTTACAAGTAGTGAGTCATCACTTGACCCTGCTCCAACAGCAGCAGGGAAAGTTAGTGTCACTAAAAATTGATTGGGACGTGCACCACCTGCGCCTAACTTATTCTTAAATTGTGAAATATCCATGTGTTTTCTCCTAGAGATTTATAATTAGGCGCCTGCCACTTCTTCAAATGCTACACCAGTACGTGTGGCAACGAAGTTAAGTGTGATGAAGTTAATTGAACGAGCTGGTTGAATATAAATGTCAGCTACGAATTGATTTTGGTCAATTACTTCACCTGTGTTATTTGTTTCGTCGCAAATGACGCGGAAATCATATACACCACGACGACCCTTGATGTCACGAAGGAATGGTTCAACTAAGCTACGGAATTGAGCACGTGTGAATGCGTCGTTGAACTCAAACAATTGATATTTAGCGGCTGTAGCAATTGCCTTTTCAAGAACGATGAACAAACGACGAACGTTGATTCTATCAAAAGCTGATGGCTTAGCAAGAAGTGTCTTGTCACCAAAGAGAACTGTGCCTTCTCCTGGGAATGACACTACAGGATTGATACCCTTCTTGTAAAGTGTATCACGGTCAGTCTTGTTTGGTGAGTAAGCCAACTTCACAACGTTACGAATTTGACCACGATTCAACCCACCCGGTGAGAACCAAGGATCGGCAATGCTATCTGTACGAGCACAAAGTCCTGCCACGTCAGCGTTCAAAGGAACCCAGCGATATTTGTCATTGTACTTGTCGTATTGATACTTCCAACCTGAGTCAAGCACAGCGTAGGAAGTTGATGTTAACGTATCACGGAATGCCACAATGTTAGTTGCTTCGTTGCCTGGATCGTTATACACATCTGACAGTTCAGGTGAAATGAACACCATGCAATCTTTTCTATCTTCTGCTAAAGTGATAAGGTCATTTACAACGGTTGCATTATGTGGCCCAGCAATCAATAGGTTAACATCAACTAATTCTGCGTTTGCAAATTCATCATAACCAGTTTGGATATCAGCAGTTGCAGGTGAAACAGAAGCACCTTGTACAAGTGATACGGTTACAGCAGAACTCATCTTCTTAAAGATGTTGTTTGTGGCATTGCTACCCCAAGCTGTATCTGATACTTTGTAAGCAGCACCTGTTACTGCAACAGCAGCAGCTGAAATGGTGCATGATGTATTACTTGCAATTGCTGAGACCGTTCCTACAGTAGCGCCTGCAGCATCTAAAATAACAGAACCTACACGCAAATCAGATAAGAAGGAAGTGCCTACACCTGTTACTGTGGTACCTGACAGAGTTACAGTAATAGTACCTGTAGGTGTTCTTGCTTCTACTGAAGAAGTATGATCCATCCACCAAATGTAACGTGAACCTTTTAATACTTCGGCATAGTAGTTGTTTGCACCTTGTGATGTCTTGGCATCAGCTGCCTTTGATACATTGGCAAACTTTTCTAGAATAGTTCCTGCTGTTCCTGTGATTAAACCATCTTCATCAATAACAATGATATGAAGTTCATCAAATTTACCACTCAATCCTGAAGCAAAGGTTGATGTGCCTGGGGCATCATCAAACTCCGCCTTGTAAGTCCAAGTGCTGTAAGTTGAATAATCACACATTGATACTTTGAGTGAGTTACCTAATTCACCGGGATACTTGGCAGCAAACTCACCGACTGTTGCTGAACCATTTGCAAATGATGCTTCCCATTGTTCTTCATTTTTGATTGCAATTGCTGTGCCTGATGATACAGCATTAACTGCTCCTGTACCCACTACACGAACCACCTTAAGATTGTTTGAGTATCCTAAGAAGTTAGCTGCTGAAAAGAAGCTTGCTGCTGTTGTATCATTTGGCTTACCAAATGTTTTTACGAGTTCAATTTCTGAACCAATAGTAATGGGTTCAAGAACTGGGCCCCATTGAAATTCACCAACAAAACCACCGATTGATGTGGCTACGGCTGGGACAACGTTTGTTAGGTCTTTTTCAACAACTAGTACGCCTGGCGAAAGTTGAAATGCCATGTTAATCTCCTATGATATGTTTTTCAAAGACTTATCTAGTCTATTTGGAAATAAAGTTGAAAATATTTATAAGATTATGAATCTATATCCCGTTTCCATGGCAAAGTTTGGTCGGTTGACCATACAATATTATCCGCTACAAACATGTTTTCTTCCAATCCAGTATCTACAAAGCCGAATGGAGTAAGTTCATCTTCAATTTGAAGCATCTGTTGTTTGTACACACGTTCACGAACATTCACATCCGTGAGTTCGCGGAAATATTGATTTGTGGTTAACCATCCAAATAACACTAATGTCATCACTAAATCGTCATGATATCCTTCGTCAGCTACATATGAACCATTTCGTTCAATGAATGTCGAGAATTCATGGATGGTATCGGCATCAAATATATTTAGTTTTTTTTCTTCCAGTAAACTTTTGATGGCAAAACACCCTTGACGTTTCACAGACTTTGTGGTTCTGACACCCAATGTAGTAGATTTCGAGAATCCAGGACTAATATATGTTTGATTGTTTTCTTTTATCGTACTAAGTATGTTTTCATATTCTAATTCAGCATACAAAATGTCAGCAATTTGTCCCCCGATATCATTGGTTTCTACTAATATCAAAGCATTGTTGTAATCCTTTGCCGTTTTGTGTATGACGTTCGGAAACAACATGGGCGCAATGGTGTTGTTCTTGAATTTTCCTATGAGTTTATAGGGTATCTCTGTGATGTCTATCAATGTGAAGGCAGAGTAATCTCCGCCCACACCCCGGGCTACGTCCACGACAATCACATAGATTCTATCTTTTTGTGGTTCTTCGTACAACATCAATCCCATGTCATTTTGAAACACAGGATCTATGCTACTCATTTGTGCCAAAGTACGACCATTAATCAATGTGTTACTGGACCCTAGGAATTCACACAAGACTTCTTGATTGAATTTCAATTCACCTAGAGTACGAAGTTGTTCTTCCGCCCAGAGTTCATCACGCCCAGGAATTTCCCAATAAGGGATGAAATGAGATACGAACCCATTGGTTCCCTTTTCCGCCTCATTCCAGAATTTCCAGAAATGATTATATCCTAATGGCGTAGATGTGAGCAGAATCTTTGTGGTTGTACCGGCAGAAATCGTGGGGTATACTGACGCAAAGAATTGTTCGGCAACGTTGTTTGGAATAATGGCGGCTTCATCAATGTATAGCCAGTTCACAGATTTACCACGAATACCTGATGCCGTTGTGGCAGCTGTAAATACTTTACTTCCATTTTCTAATTCCACGTTACCTTTGTTCCATGTTCGAACACCCTGTTGCATCCAAATGGGAAGATGTTCGTACATGATTTGATAACGGTCGAGAACTTCACGAGCAGCACTTCCTTTATTGGCAAGAATGGCAACAGTTTTACTTTCTTGAAACAATGTGTACCAGAGAATACATGCTGCCGCAGTGATGGTCTTTCCTTGCTGACGACCTTCCATCAATACGACTTTTCTATTATCAAGTATTACTTTCACTTTCTTTTTCTGACAATCATAGAGGTTGAACTTAATCAATCCCTTGTCCAATGACACGATATGACAATAGTTTTCAATGAAGTAAATAGGGTCTTTTTGGCATTTCACAATTTCTTGAATTTCTTCAGATGTGAATTGGTGTTGATATCCTATCGTTTTAAGATTAGGATTACCATGATAACTACTTTCACTTTCCATCATGGATTTCTTCACCCTCAACAGGTTGTTTCAACTGTTTCATTGCCTTGAGCAATTCATGTGTTGACCCAATGAACATGTTGTTCTGTGTTTGTATTTTTGGTTTATCTTCTTTCTGTAAATCTTTCTTTCGTTTCTGAACTTCTAGCAAATCTTTTGCTGTATCAGAAACCGTTTTAATAAGTTGACCCGCCACCTCATAGGCCCGAGGATGGTCACTATTCTTGGCAATATGTAAAATACCATCAATGGCTTCATTCCCTTTGTCTATGAGAGTTCGTAATGTCTCACGGGCATGGTCGGCATCATCTTCTATAGGAGCTTGTTCAATTTTTTCAAGAGTTTCAGGTGTTGTTTTTGCCACTTGAAACTTATCATCTAAATTCTCAAACATTATTATTCACTCGTAAAAATTTCGTCAAATTCTTGAATAAAGGTGTAGTTGTCCAAAGGTGATGCTGTTTCAGGATCAATGGTTGTCGTGATGCGTGTACCTACTGTATTGTTATCAGGAGGTGACCCAGGTGTCAATGTATTATCAGCATAGATGTTTTGAATCACTGTCTTGATGAGATTACTATCATAGACATAACCAAAGAAGTTCAACTTCATGGTGAAGTTTAAATTCCAGATGACACTTAATCGTTTATCAAAACTTCCTTCCCATTCATCTTGATAATCCACACTATCCAAAATGATTTGTAAATCATTCTTTACACCTAAATCAGGAATGGTGTTTAATGTGACGTTAAAATCAGGATTGAAATAGGGAAGAATTTGTTCAACAACTTGTAAGCCATCTTCTTGATTTTTTGCATACACACTCATACTTATGCCCATGTTATATGGGGTTGAAACAAATGAGTGACGTATGCCAGTATTTGCATTTCCTGCCACGTTTACTGAACGAACAGTTTGTGTTGTTGTTAACTTTCTCGTGGCATCATAACTAAAGTTTGTAATTTCAAATCCCATACGAGGAAGTGTAATGGCAAATGTGGCACGACCTGTTTCAAGGTCAGGTGCTTCACGAATTCTATCAATGAATTTTTGCTTTGGGGCATAGCTCAAAGGAACAAACAAACTTTGTACGATGTCTCCTTCAGGATTGGTTCGACGAATTTGTATGTTATTAAACAAAGTTCCAAAGGCAATAATCGCCTTTCGAATATGTTGATGATAGAAATATTGCCCCTTAAACATTAATATTCACCAAAAGGATTGATGGAGGTGAAATCAAGAATATTAGTTCCTTCTGTTTCAAATGATGCGTTATCACTAAATGGTATTTGTGTTC
>OGVZ01000016.1_pt1 | contig 21336 bp, 35 predicted proteins | sample 1575881 | NCBI WGS metagenome assembly OGVZ01 (sample SAMN07581520, study PRJEB24739) | freshwater metagenome | place: Singapore | collected 2015-01
GATGGATCTGATTCGGCAGTCAGTTACAAGCTCGGCTATACTATAGGTACGCCCGATATGGACGGAAACGAACTTACTCAGTTTGTATCACTCAACGAAGGTTCGGTGATATTGCCATATCAATTGGTCGAGACTTGGGGTTCGGATGACGAACCAATCTGGCAGTATGTACTAACGGAACTCAAACTAACGGAGGTTTAATGAAATTCATAATTGGACACGAACTCGCACAAGCCATTCTCAACTATCTTCAGACTAAGCCTTACGCTGAGGTTAGCGTTCTCATCGGAGAACTCATCAAACTTCAGCAACTCGAAGCCCCGGCAGCGGAATTCGGATCGAAGGAAGCGGAAGGGAAATAGGGACAAAATAAGAGCGGTCAAAAAATAGCATGACCGCTCCTTCCCCAATTTTCTTACTAAATACTATTAACAATCAGGACTTCGAGGGTATCCTGCCCTTACCCCTTCTTGCGTTCGCTTGGGTGTTGCAACCTCTTGTTTCATCGGCTTCCGATAACTCCCGCAAGGTTTTCGATCTTCTTACGGCCATTGCAAACAATGCAATGTCCTCCGCAATCTGTTCTTCGAGATAGACATGACCTTCATAAAGGAACTTGGTCGTAGCCTCATCGACTATAAAATGTTCGATTATTTTCTCGCCAAATGCAACAAGCGGCTTGACGAGTCCATGACCTATTTCGTGGATTAGCGAATCAAGCCAATCCCTATCCTCAAAGAATGCCGGGTGAATGTTAAGGACGAATGTCCGATATTCGTACTGCACCTCGCATGAGAGCAGATCGTTATCGTGATAGGTGTATTCGACTACGAGCTTGGCGCACCATCGTGGAAAGATATCGATAACCTTTGCGATTCTCTCCTCGACAATGTCCCGAAGTGAGTCGGGGATGCTCTTCTGTATCACGATTTGCATGGTTATATTTTAACAGAGAATACTCTCGCTTTATGATGTAAACGGAGTTGATTTAATTACCCTGCTTTAGATGCCGTTCCCAGACATAGCCGTCACAGAATGCACAGACCTCGTGATCGTCAGAGAGCTTCTCAAAAGCCTCGCCACATCGAGCGCAGTTGCCAAAGACACTAGCATTGGCACTAACTCGTTGCTTCGGTGTGTTGAGGTCATTCCACTCATCTTTAACCTCATCTAGGGTCATGCCATAGGCACGGCGTGAATCGGTGCAATTTGGGCAGAATAATATCAATTCAAAGACACCAGCTAATCCATCGAGGAGATGGAAATCAATGTCTGCCGCATGACCGCAGACCGAACATTCATTGATTGTTAATGGCATTCCCTATCTCCATTCCGTTGCGTAGTCATTCGCCTTGCAGAAGTAATACTCGTCCGAGTCCTGTTGCCTTCCGCGCCAGTTCTCATAGTCGTCAATGAAGTCTCCAACCTTGCCTTCGGCTAGCAACCTCTCTCGAACTTCGGCATTTGCCTTCGCATTATAGTCGCCAGCCACGTAGCACGGTTTGCACATGCTTCCCCTCCGATCTTCAAATCGTCCATGAACACAGGACATGAGTCCGTTACCATCGGCATCGAGTACGGCCACACCGCAGTCCATGCAATGGCGATATTTCTCTATCCATTCGGAAGAATACTTGCCCGGCTGACAGACATGGCATATCTGCCTGTAGATATAAACTGTCTCAAATTCCTCACCACATTTTTCGCATGATTTCGTTTTGCTCATTTTGTCTCCTCATTATCCACGATTTCATTAACCATCGCCAATCTTATCCCAATCCACTGCATCACGTTGACCGCCATGCTGTTCCCGATAGCCTTGTATCTCGGCCCGTCCGGGCAGTCCTCGGCGGCTTTCTTCCGCCACGGGATGCGAGTCCAATCGTCGGGGAAGCCTTGCAGTCTCTCGCACTCTATGGGCATCAGTCGGCGGACTGCCATTGTTTGAGTTGGAATCAACTTTGACGATGTTGCTGACATTCCATCTGAATTGATGTCTTTATAATCTCTGCTTTGCAAAGGTGGAGCAGTTTCAATAGTCATTTCCTGTGCCAGCCATTGATCTTGTACCGACGCAACAGTAAAGGTCACCTCGTCCGAGCCTAGATAGCCCTTACCAGCGGCCTTGCCGATGTTCGTGCTTCCGTTCGTACCTGTCTCAACCTCAGAACCTCCACGGACTTTGAACATCGAGGCTTGCACCAACGCCTGATTATTGCCACCTGTTCCCCATCGCGATGACACAGTCGGCGATGTGTTGTCTTTCAATTCTTTAATACGACTGTCGTTGGCGTGATTCTCATAGCAGATAGGTTCTTGCACAATCAACCTGTCGAGATGCTGACTATCCCCTCGATCTACTCGGTTCTTAGCGTCAATGGTCGAGACCGTTGATGCATACTCTACTCCTCGACTACCTGTTCCAATGCCGTCCGAAGCATTGGCGGTAGTTCCTTGCCTCTTCTTTCTGCTCGGCGGAGGATTCCCTGACAGGCTTTCGCTGTCAAAAAGAACCGCTGCGGCACGACGCCAGTCTCTAAGATTTCCGACAACAAACAAACGCCTTCGTCGTTGAGGGACAGCCCGTGGATAGTCGGGTGTTCGAGTGAATTGAGCGTCCAACACTCGCCATGCATACCCATACCCGATTTCATCCAACGCCCCGATGAAGGAACTAAAGTCCCGTCCTCGGCTTGAGGACAACGCACCGGGGACATTTTCCCAGATAACCCATTCGGGCTTATATCGTTCAACGATTGCAAGATAGGTGAGTGCAAGGTTACCACGCGGATCATCCAATCCTTTTCTGAGTCCTGCGACGCTGAATGACTGACAAGGACTTCCTCCGACAACAAGGTCAATTGGTTCATATAATCCTCCACATTGATTACATAACTGACTGCGTGACGATCTGCCGTATTTAGCGTGAACATCACATCCTCCGACCATCCCCGACCCTGTGGGCCTGCTTTCTCGGTTCGGTCGATTACCGTCGCTTGAATTGCATAAACAGACATCGGGCCACTCCTTGAATTTTGTTACATCGCCCCAATTCGGGACAGTTGGAAATCGTTCCGCCAACACCGCCGACGGAAACGGTTCAACCTCGGCGAAGGCTACTGGACTCCATCCGAGTCCGTGCCACGCCACCGATGCGGCCTCAATGCCGCTGAAAAGCGAAAGGTATCTCATTTGGATGATGCTCCATCCATCAGCCGTTTGACCGCCTCGTTAATCTTCGCTCGATTGCAGTCATAATCCATTACAAACTGACCGAAGAATAGATATTCAATTGCTCCAAAGATTTCAAATAGTCTTCTTATCATGGTTGGTCTCCTTTGATTAGTGATTTAATGTACGGCAGAAATGACCGTACTGGGAAAAGTTTTTCTTGGTCGATGTAGTACCGAATGCCGTAGCCGAAATCCCGCGTATGATGCCATCGGAGAAAATCGACTCGGTCGATCCATCCGAGAATATTGACATAGGGTATATCAACGCGTGTCCAGCAAAGAAAGGCAAAGTCAGCCTCAAAGTCATGCAGTTCATTGAACAGCAGATTTCCATTCGGATAGAATGTCGTCTTGACCTGCACCGTATGTCCGAGGTAATCGAGATCGCTTACTCCGCCATCTCCACCGAGCATAAGCTCCCGGCTGTATTCCACCTTGAGATATTTGGCAACGGCAGCCTCGCCCTTAAGACCGATGAAATCGGATTCGACACCGCCCTGTGGTGGAGTGAAATTAGTCGGGATGCCCGCCTGCCTCTTGGGATTATGACGACCCTCGGCGAGAGTGTAGAGTTCGTCGAGTTCCTGTGCGTCGATTTCAAATGTAATTGCATCGCCCGCGACCGACATCTCATTCACCATCCTCAAGTGACATATGGATTTTGTCCATCCTGTACTTGGCTTCGGCTTCAACCATCTCGACTCCGAGCGCAATCTTGGTGTCCTCAAGTTCCGTGAGAAGGTTGTCCATCGTCTGATCGATATTTTGTTTAGCGAGTGTGAGCGAGTCGAGTACTGAAATCAGCATCGCCTTCTGCTCCTGAAGAAGTCCTACCTTGGTTCGAGTTGAAGTGGTCATTGGTTGTCTCCGTGGCGGTTTACGAACTCCGCCAAACGATTTCGGGATTTTGCTGCGGTTTCAGTCGTCCGCAGTTGGTCTCCACTAGGCAATCCCACTTGCCCTGTCCAGTCCGACGCATGGCGGTTACTGGATGTGCGATTATGCGTGTCAAAAAAAGGTGGCAGTTTGAACGAACTCTGCCAAACGCGATGCTGGGAAACCATGACGAAACCAGCATCTTGCGACCGAATCACCGGGAGACTCGACCGCCAATGTGGGAGATTAAAAAGGAATCTCGTCATCGTCCCTATTTGGTTTGCGCCTCGGCGGTGGTGGTGCAACGGCTGGTGCAGCGGCGGCAAACGCAGAATCCTCATCGGGTGTGAATTTCACCGAGAGATATGCCTTGCCTGTGTTGCGACCTGTCTGCTTCCATCCAGCGCATTTGTAATTCTTACCATCGATGACCGCCTTGCCCTTGTAGTCGGGATGACGCTCGGTCGTTTTGTACTCATTCGCAAAAAGTACGAGAGTGTTATCGTTTTGTTCAGCCATTGAGATCGCTCCTCCTGATGTTTACCTCGTCTAGAAATTTCTTGATGGCCATGCGGATGAACTGAGCATATGGGATGTCCATTCGTGCGCTGGCTTCCTTCATTGCCTCAACGAGGCTTTTCCTTATTCGCAGATTGATTAGTATTTTTTCGTCTTTGGTCATAAAGTTAAATTACCTACAGGGAATACTAATTGACTATATCGACAATGTCAATAGATGTCGGAATCATTTGTTTTGCCCGTCTTTTAGCGTTATGAAATGCATACCGTGCCTTGGCATTGGCATGGACTTTCGGTCGTCCGGCAGATAGCCGAGTTGCGAGTCGATCCCGTATCTCGGCGAGTTTTGCGACATCGGAATCGCTGACGATGCGCCCCGACTGTATTGATTCAATGTATTCAACCATTTCCTTTGTGTTCATTGTTTGTTATATCCTCCGTGAATTTTATTTCTTACCAGTAGCAAATTGTTTTGGCTTGCCGAGATATTCAAGAGTCGCATCGGCGGCTTCCATCCAGTCCCGACTGACAATCACGACATGTCCAAGCGATTCGAGCAGCGAAATCCATTCTTTCTGAATGTCGGACAGTCTGCCCTTCTCACTTTTAAACTCAATCCAGAATCCCGATTTCCCGTCCCGTGCGACCGGGAGATGTACATCGGGGACTCCCGCCTTCTGACCAATGCGCTTGAAGAGACCTCGCATACTCGGTGACTTATACGATCCGTTTGGGACATGGTAAACGGCGAGAAGCTCACGATACTTTCGAGATGCGAGTGTCGCCCACTCAAAGTAGGCCGCCTGAATCTGATTCTCGGACGGCCCTTTGTCTGCCCTCGGCTTTGGTTTGACAACACCAGCGGTCGCCTTCCTAACTCCGCCCGCCCGCCTTTTGCGAACCCTCACGCCCTTTGCCCGATACCGAACCGCCATTAGTGAATGATTTCCTCCCACTCATCATCCGTCTGCGGATTATCATCGGTCGGATTGCCGTCGAGATGTTCCTCGATCTTGTCGTGCAATTCTCCGAGCTGAATCACGCGGCGCACCATTTCCAGCATTGAATCCGCCCCGATTTTGTCGAGGACGGATGCCATGATGAACGAGGTGAAGATGCTTTTCTCAGGGCCGTTTAGACCATGCTCGAAGAAATTCATCATCGCCTCAAGTTTCTCGATTTTCGGTTCATCCGAGAACGGCATCTCAACCGCTCCATTTTCATTGTCATCGTTTTCGCTCATTGTTTTGTTCTCCCTTTATTAAACTCCGCACATTCCTTCACATTCATTCCCGAAAAGATCGATCTGATCTTCGTGGGTGAATGTTATTGTATCTAGATTTTTTCTAGAATTGTGTAAAAATGGCTTACCTTCTAGCCTTTCTGTTGCAATAAAAGCAGCTTGCAAATCTTTTTCAAATTTAATTGCCCGTGCAAACTCGGCCGGTTCTTCATTTTTTAGACGAGTCCATTCTTTATCGCTGTGATATGGGCAGTACACACAAGCAGATCTCGGAGGTTTCGGATAATTATTGTCGGCCATCCAAGTGAGACAATCCTCTCGACTTATGCCCATTTCAATCAACGGATACCGATGTTCAATCCAAAACTTTCTTGAATCCTTCATCCTTTGAGCTTCGTCCGTACTGATTCCCATCCACATCACGATACCTTCTTTTTTGAATTGCTTGCAATATTTTTGAATGGGATCAACTTTGAATCGTGATGTGCATTGTCGCCACATCTGCCCTTTCGTGCCGTTTGGATTCAAAATATAAGCTGGAATTTCCTGTTTGAGATATTTTAAATTAGTTTTTTTTGAAGTTCTGACTCTTAAAATTGATTCGGTTAAATTGCCTGTCGTCACCCGGATCAATGGAAAGGTTAATTGTCCTTCAAGCCAATCAAGCCATTGATATACTGATTCCGGTTCGGCCTGAGTATCAGCAAAAATAGCAAAATCTGGTTTTGGTGCAACTTCACCGAGCGAGGCCATTAAGGCTAATGTTGATGATTGAACTCCTGCACCTAAAGATAAAATATTTTTCACTACATTCTCCTTTTATTTTTAATTGTGATCGCAAATACCACCGACTCCAATCATTCGCCCTGTCTCATCATCGCGGTGATGTCGAAGATTCGTCCCGAAGCAATGCGGACACTCGCCCTCAATGTTTGATGGTAACTTCCTGACCTCGGCATCACGCTCGGCATAAAACTCGTTCTTAAGGCCATTCTCGCCAATCCAAAGGGATACGAGAAGGTCGGGTGTGATGTCGGGCGGAACATTGCCAATCGACATTCGCCGTGTCCGTGCCTGAATCGCTGCTCGATAGAGTGCATCGTATGCGATGCACGGAACACCGCCACCATCGAGAATCTCAATCCAAACACTCGCCGTGATTTCCGCTTCCTCGGCTGGCAGTATATTCCAACCCCTTGCAATCCGAACCTTGTTGATGATGGCGCAGACCGCACGAAGTTTATCAGCGGTCACCAGTACTGTATTTCTCGAAGAGTTCCTCGTACTCGGCGAGTCGGGTGCGATTTTTTGTAACTGATCCTTGATTCGTTGCATAGTTGGTTTTTCCTCTCTCCGCGTAGCTCTTCGCATTCAGCATCCAGTTCCGCCATGTCGCAACCCAATCGAGCTTCACGCCCTTTGCACCGGAGGCAGCGAGGAAGTGATTGCGGAACTTCTCAGTTTCAATTTCGATGTCAAGACCGATGTTCCTCGATTCCGCCCATTCGAGCATGTCCTCGGTGACGGCAAAATCATTTGGTATCCGAGTGCCTTTCGAGGCGGACTTAGACCGCCCTCTCTTATTGGTTAAATTAGCTGGTTCAATTTGCTGGTTAATACATATATATGGCGTTTGGGATTTTCCAAATTCGTGTTTGGGATTTTCCAAAATCGTGTCGGGATTTTCCAAAGATTTACTTGCAAAACCCTTTACAGGTATCAATTCGCCATCATCGTTTATGTCGAGCCAACCCTTTTTGATTAGTTCCGCCCTCATGAGCGAAGCATAGCTGTACTCAATACCGCACTCCTCCGCGATGGTGCGGAGGGACGGGAAACAGACTCCCGTCCGATGATTGCGCCGCCGACAAAGATAGACATAGACGAGGAAGGCCGACTTTGAAATCTGATGCATCGCATCGACCGCCTCGTCAGGTATGAATGCCATTCAGTTAGCCTCCGGGTTATCCGAATTGCCTTCGGTGAGAAGGATGTACCAGTTATCGATTTGCTGTGCGAGATTTTCGAGTTGAGCGAGATCGAGATTGTGGATGCCACCGCCCTCGATGCCGTACTGCGCCTCAATCATTTCGTTGATCGATTCGAGATTCCACTTCGGCCCTGTACCGAGCGCGTTGATTGCCCTGAATCCATTTCCGCAGTACTTCACCCAATCTTCCTTGCTGAGTCTCTCGGAGATCTTCGCCTTTTTTGTGGACTCGGATTTTTTCGTTTTTGCCTTCGGTTCGGGTTTTATCTCCTCGGCAACCGCCTCAACCGCCTCAACCGCGCCGATTGCGACAATCTCGCCGTCCTCGTTGAACTGAGCATCGGGTGCGAGTTCCTCGTGAGTATAGAGACCGAGGATGACATCGGGGAACACGACACGCGCACATGCGCTAACCGCACGCCACTTGTACATGACCGCAGCCTGTTTCTTGTAGTTATCCTTCGTCAGCAGTCCCATGGCATGAGCCTCGTGTGCGCCGAAGGTTTCGGTGTGCGCCGTGCGACCGCGTCTCTTCATCGTGACGGACACGCCATCATCATCGACATCGAACCTGATGTCCTCAAGCTGTCCGCTCCGCTCGATAAGTCCGAGCATGAGCTGTGGCGAGATCGTCGGTTTACCCTGAATGACATTGATGCCGTTGATTGCCGTCATCGCCGGTATTCCGAGTTCACGGCCAGTCAGAATGATGGCGAGTGCCTGTTCCGGTGTTTTTATTGCGACAGGAAGAAATCCAGTCTTGACGAGGGACGCAGCCTGTTCGCGGATGATGTTGAATTCCGATTCGCTCGGAGTAATGGTTGCAATTTGGTTTGAAAGATTATTGGTGGTCATTGGTCTATTGTCTCCAGTTTTATTTTAAAATCAATTTTGTTCGAGAAGGGTACGCATGGCATCGTTCTCTAGAACGAAGCGTGTCGGTCGCAACTCAGGCGGGAACACGGCATAAAGGGCCGTGAGGGACGCAAGCAGTTCATCATATGCCGACATGCAGTCGGTGCAAAGTATATTGCCGATCCGAAGAAACCAACCGCCGGGGCGCAGCCGTGCGAGTCGGCATATATCGCAGTAGTAGTGAACGGTCGGTTCAGCGTTGCCATCGACATCCGTCTCAGCGACGGGTATGTCGAATTGCCTAAGATCTGTCATGAGTTTAATGCGGTTTATCCGAACTCCGCAAAACGGCCTGAATGGTAACTAGTAGCTGATGCCCGATATTGCCTCATCGACCCATGCGGATCGAAGGTGCATGGCCGTTCGACTGTCCATGGCGAAGACCTGACGGAGCTTAGGGAAGTAAACGCATTCCGCTCCGCGTGGGATGTCGCGGCCTGTCTCAGCGCATTTCGAGTCGAACCGAGCGCGTATAACGGTCGGGCTATTGCTGTAGTATCGGCGAATTCTATTTCGAGTTGAGTATCGAGTGTTCATGGTTATTTTGTCGGCACAATTCCGTGCGCCATCGGGTTAGTCATTTAGGCAGATAGCCTGTTTAGCGTCCTGTGCCGCCGCCCATAGAGTGTTATAGCGGAAGCTGATGTAGCCGACGGACTCACCAGCATCGAGATCGGTAACCTTAATGCCGTAGCGTTTGCCATAACGATTTTTTGCGGTCAGCTCAAGATCTTCCAATATCGTTGCGCTGAGACCCTCGGCCTCATTGACATATGTTTCAACTATTTCAATCATCTCTGTCTCCATCGCGTGAATCGTCGCCACGATCATTAATCTCGAAAGCAAATATAAATCAGCCTAATATCAAAAGTCAAGGGGTGTACGCAACTATTTTTAATTTGTCATCCCGTGTACGCGGTGTACATGGTCTCGGTGTGCATCGGGTGTGCGTGCCGCGTGCGTGTGCATCGGGTGTACGCGGTGTACGCGACCATTGACGATCCGAACCGCCACCGGGCGACCGAGGCCGTGTTTCATCGGTGAGATTCGTGTTTCATGTGTTACACATGCGACAATGTTTCATTGGTGAAACATTCTTGATTTTTATTTCAGGTTTCCCATATTTTCCCACAATTCTCTGAAATGCCCATAAAATCGGGCTAATTTGCCCAAAATGCCCAAAATCGGCCGCAAACTTTGCATTTAAATGCGATTTAAGCCTCTTTTATTGGTTAGGGCATAGTAGGGCATACCCTTTAAATTAAAATCGCTTCTGACTCGATTTAGTCCCTTTTGGTTATCAATTCCGATAGGCTCATCAGTCTAGGTTTATCGGATTATCCTAGAGACTAGAAAAGGGCATTTCTGCCCCTTTCAAGTTTCGCCAAATTTGAGTTATGCCAAAATCGCCCAATATTTATCCATTTTGAATTTTGAAATTGCCGATTTCGTTTTTTTCGCCTCGAGCATTTCCCGCCTGATTCGCATTCCCGAAACATCCTTTTTCATCGAACCTTTAGGCGTTAGGCGAATCAATTGCAATTCGTCTCGCAGAAATGTAGCGTCGTCGTCGTCGCCATTTTCGATTTGTACTGATCCCGGTAAATCGAGAAATTCCCTAAGCTCAGAATCGGAAATATCAGCATCACAAACTGCCGCGACATTGAAACCGAGTTTGAAGGCCTGAAGGCATTCGCTCCAATTGGATTCCGAACGGCTGAAAGTTAAATGATAATTGGTCGGTCGGTTTTTATTTTTGAGCGACGCAAGAATTTTCGTATAGTCCGAAAATTGAAAGTTTGGAAATTCCCTTGCCATTTTGAAAGCCACTTTCGGAATATCCGATGTTCCATTTAATCGAAAGCTCGGTGTTAATCCGGCCTCGAACGCTTTCCATGAAAAGGAAACAATTTCTTTTTTCAATTGCTCAAAAAATTCCTTTTCGGAATTGATAAAGAATTGAGACCGCTCAAGCCGCGCTTTATCTTTTCCTTTCTGGTAAATCGGATTTCCTGCTCTGTTTAGACAATTCGCAATGCATCCCTCCGATGCGCATGGGCATAGATTGCGCCCCGATATTTTATGAGGCGACAAGTGAAGAATTGCGGTCGCAATTCCAAACTTGAGATTCTTTTGCGTTTTGGGATTGCTGAAGGTCAACAAGGTGCGGATTTTTTGAGCGTTGGTTTTTTTGGTTTTGGTTTTCATGATTTTTAATTCGGAGTCTCACCGCCTACTCCGATAGGGCAAAAGGTTTTTATCGTCTCGAATCTCTCGCATCATCGGACAGATACCGAAAGAATGCCGAAAGGATAAATCCGACACTCAAAGCAATTGCATAATTCTCCATCCAAAATTGCTTTCCCTTGTCGGTATCAGATAGGCAGATACAGAAAAAGAAAAGCGCACAAGCCACAAAAGTGGAAACGATAAGATAATCCGATGTTCGTTTTAATGTTTGTTTCGTGTTCATGATTTTGAATTGGCAGTTATTCGATACTGCCAAACGGCCTGAATGGTTAGAATTTCCAATAGGACAGCCATATCTCAAAAGTTTGGTATTCATCATCAAGTTTTAGAAAATCGTCTAAATCATCAAGTTGTAGGCCTATCCAATCGGAATCGTTTCCGTATTCCTTGCACATAATTGCATAGTGTCTATTGGGAACGGGATTTATCAAAAGACTTTCAGCGGCTTCCCGTGAGATTCTCAAATCAAAATTCGTTCCTTCGGATGAAGCAATTCCGCGCTCTGCCAATTCGGAAACAAATAGCGCAAGCTTCAAAGCATTTTCATCCAATGTTTCATTCGAAAAATCCGGATCAGGAAAAATCGGATTTTCTTTAATTTCGGTTACGTCGCCATATTCGCATCCGACAATAAAAGATGATGAGCAATCGGCAATTTCTTTTGCCCTTTGTTCGTTTTCAGCTTCAACGATTACCGCATAGCGTTCGATGTAATTAACTTGATATTTCGGCATTGGTTTGTTCCTCAATTCGTTTAGTAAGTGCCTCAGCACAAGGGAACTATTACACGGATTGCAATATAGTGTCAAGCCTTGCCGTGACTTGTCAGCGAGTAGGCAGAGAATGGACAGAGAATGCACAAGCCCGCGCCCGACAATCGTCACAAACTCAAACTAAACATTTCATTTCGTGCGATGATGTCCCGATGATTATTGACCGATACTGCATCCGCCTACACTCTGACCGCCTAACTTTGGCGTTTAAATGCTCTGTATTGAGCTTGAATCGCTCGATAGGATGCATCACCTAGGTTCTGACGAAAATGCGCTCATAAGCGTTCTAATGCTCAATGCCGCGGTCTGTGTCAATTTGACCCGGCGTCTGGTAGTGAGTCAGTCTGACCTAATTCGCGAGTCACTTTGACCCATATACCCCAAAATCTGACGGCAATCGGTGGGTCGCTGTACCTCGATAACCAATCATCGATCGACCTTAAGCACCCATCGTACCTATTGACATCACCTTAAACGGCATCGCATAATGCCCTCCTATGAAACAGATACTTCCGCCTACCCGCCCCCGTCGTGATAAAGATCGAATATCCAAAATTCTGAAATTTTTTGAACTTGGAAATTCACTACCCATTATTATTTTCGTGCGTGGATACTATCTTGATTCAATGGGAGTCAAGGGCAAGGACGACCTGAACATCTACGATGACGCTGCATTCCTCGTTGGCGATGGTCTCGGTCTTTTCGAGAGTTACAACGCGAATACCAACCCCTCCGTACCCTTCCGTGGTGGTCGTTATCTCGCCCAGCTCAATCTCGGTCGCTACCGGTTCGCCCAAGGTCTTCACAAGGGCAAGTACAAGGCACTTCGATCATTCCCCGAAGGCGTTACCCTCCCCTGTACCCGCAATGGCGAGTTATCGACCTGTTCGCATATCAACATCCACAAGGGTTCGACCAATCCGAAGGCAGCCGACCTCGTTTGGAGTGAGGGTTGTCTCACGATACCCGATATTCAATATGGTGATTTCATTGCCCGTGTCTACGATGCCATGGATCGACACGACATGAAGACCATCGATGTCATCCTTCTCGAAAATCGTGGCACGCATGTCGGGCAGAGACTGTTTGACTCAGGCGGTCGAGTAGTGGCATAACATCCAATGGGCCGGGAGTGCGGGATGGTTATATATGTCTCCAACCTCCAAAGATTCCGCATAACCCCGCGCCCAATTTTTTTTATTGGAGATTTACCGTTATGGAAAAACTCGTAGCAGTTCTCGCGCTTGTCGTTCAAGTTTCAAATGCAGGCGCATTCGTATTCGATGCCTACCTTCCGAAGTACGCCGTCATCATTGCGGCGGTGACGGGTGGCATTCAGGCATTCCTCGGACGCATTCAGGAATCAAAGCCATCGGGCAAAGGCAAGGGCAAGTAGGGTAACAAGGGCAAGGCGGGATGGAATTCGACATAGGTGAGATTGAGGGCCAGCGTGGTATTCATGCGGCGGTTCTCATTCAGATGAGGAAAGATCTTCTCTCGCCGGTGCAACAGTTCTACGCATCGGAGTATGGAAGTCACACTCCCGCTCCCTATGACTGGCACATCATCTTCGCCTCGCATCTCGCAGCATTGGGCAGGGACAGGGACGGCATCAGCTCCGATCTTCATGTTCCTGCCCTTCATCATGCCGTCCGAATGTGGATACACGGCAATCTCATCGGGTATCATGCGGGTAATCGGCAAACGAATGCCGAGCGTATTCAGCACGAGGTGAACACCGCGATTTCAATGCGACTCGATGCCGTCTTCGATGCTGGAGATCCACTTCTCGCTGCCGTCTGCATTATCGAAAGCCCGCTTGGTGTCCGTCACTTCGCACGACATTCGGGACTTCAGATCGAGAAGGCGGATGAGGTAACATCGCTCATTGTCGAACTCGCACGACCAATTGCGGAAAGAGCGTGGACGCAATTTGAATCACGCGACATAAAGCCAGCGGCGGTCTCGATGTTTCGTCCACCACGCGCACTCGGTGGTGAGAAACCGAATCGACAATACTTCCGCTGATATTTTTTTTTAAGGAGAATGAAAATGAAAATTGACCAAATACTAACTGCGATTAAAATCGGTATCGGTGTTGCGAGATCACTCGCCACCGGAAAGGTTGCCAAAGGACTGGAAAAGGCGGACATCGCCGTGGACATTGCGAAGGCAGTCAAGAAAACACTAAAAGCGAAAAAATGATATAACGCAATGCACATCGATTCATCGTCCTACGACCTTTTCCCCACCAACACGATCCTCTCCGCAACGAGCGGAGTCCTCGCTTTCGTGACGAATCTTGACATCGCATCATCGATTATCCTTCCTATCTTCTTCTTTGTACTGGGTAAGACAATCGATGTCGGGGTTCGCATCTATCTCGAAAAGCGCAAGAAAGGCAAATGAGCGATTTCCAATGTCTAGTCGGTTTTCTCCTCATTGTCTGGATTCTCGGTGTTCTTCTCATCATGGGAAACGAAAGCGTCGAGCGCAAGAAAAGCAAGGACGATGAGCAGAAGTAAAAACGCGGTGGATTCTGAACTGTGCGACAATTGCGGCATAACCCTGCGGCGGCATGAGACCTTTCTCTGTGACGACTGCATCGACAACATCGAAAACAATGAAAATATCGGAACTGATTCGGAATCCGAAGAACCCCCGGCTGATTACTGAGGCTTCCTTCCGTAAACTCGTGGCCTCGCTTGAGGAATTTCCGCAGATGATGGAACTGCGTCCAATCGTCATTGACGAAGACGGAGTTGTTCTCGGCGGAAATATGCGATTGCAGGCACTTTCCTATCTTGGTCATGATGAACTTCCCGACAACTGGGTCAGACGCATCGAGGGATTGTCAGAAAAGCAGAAACGCGAGTTCGTCATCAAGGATAATGCGAGTTTCGGTGAATGGGATTGGGATGTTCTCGCCAATGAATGGAGCGATCTGCCGCTCAACAGTTGGTCGATCGAAATACCAGCCTTCGACTTCACAGCCGATGCCGATAAACTAGGCGGGGACGAAACGGAAACGACAAAAAGAAATCCTAATGCTATCATCTGTCCGTCCTGTGGATACGAGATTGATTAAGAATGGCTAAACTCCGAAAACTAAGCGATAAGGAATTCTGGGCGATACTGCGTAAAAACGCGGGTCTCTTCGCTCGTACTGCCCGTGCAATCGAAAAGGAATTCGGATTTCCCTATTCGAGACAGGCGGTTCGGGAGAGGGCTGAAAAACAACCCACCCTCCTTGCCGACATTCTCGAAGAAACAGTCGATATTGCCGAAGAGGGTCTGCATGATCTGATGCGGTCGCCCCTGCCGAATATTCGGCTGAAGGCCATCGAACTGTATCTCAAATCCAAAGGATCTCACCGAGGGTATCATCAGAAGGACACCGTCAGCCATTCAGGAGAGGTTGCCGTCAGCGTCACTTTCATAGATGAAACAGATACAACTCAAGCTGCCTAAGCCACACCCGGCACAGAAGCAGATTGACGATTGCAATTCAAGATACATAGTGGTCTGTTCGGGACGGCGGTTCGGTAAAACGACCTCGATTCCCCGAAAGCGCATCGCCAATATTCTGAAGGGTGAGCATGGTGCGTATTTTGCGCCATCCTACCGAATGCTTCAGGAGTACTACCGCTCAACAAAGAATCTTCTCAGTCCAATTATTACAAAAGTTAGCAAGCAGGAGCATCGTCTTGAGTTTGTTGGTGGCGGATCGCTGACCATGTGGTCGCTCGATAATCCTGACTCCGTCCGTGGTCAGAAATACCATTACGCCGATATTGACGAGGCAGCGGTTGTTAAGGAACTTGAGGAAGCATGGAACGCCGTCATTCGGCCGACCCTCACCGACTATCAGGGTTCGGCGGCCTTCTGGTCTACACCGAAGGGCGTGAATTACTTCCACAAGCTCTTCACGCGCGGTACTGACCCCGAATATCCCGATTGGACATCGTTTCAGTTTCCGACCTCGGCCAACCCCTTCATCGCAACCTCCGAGATCGAGGCGGCACGGCAGGAACTCCCGATGGATGTCTTCCGTCAGGAATATCTTGCTGAGTTCGTCATGGGTGAGGGTGCTGTCTTCCGTAACATCGAGGAGAACATGACCGCCGAGGCGTGCAATCCATTCGATCACTACGGTCATGACATCATAGCTGGAGTTGACTGGGGACAAGTTTCCGACTTTACCGTTGTTTCGATTGTGTGTGAGAATTGCATGACCGAATTGGAGTTGGACAGATTCAACCAACTCGACTGGGAATTTCAGCGTAGTCGTATTCTCTCGCAACTTGAGCGTTGGAATGTCAAGATGACGATGGTCGAGGAAAACTCCATCGGCTCTCCCAACCTTGAAGCATTGCAGAAATCGACACTTCGGGCGATTCGTGGTTTTATGACCACGGCATCAAGCAAGCCGCCCCTGATTCAATCACTCGCGCTGGCCTTCGAGCAGAAGGAAATCAAATGGCTCGACATCCCGGTGGCAACGGCGGAATTGCAATCGTATGAGGCAGTCCGCAATGAGGTGACCAACCGCATTCAATATCGCGGCGCAAAAGGCGGTCACGATGATACGGTCATAGCTCGTGCGCTTGCACGATATGCCATTGAGGAGCGCAGACGCGCCCTATGGCGATTTACAGAATTTAGATTTTAAGAGGGATTTATGGCAGATCAGCGAGACAATGTTTCAGCACAGCACGAGGATTATTACGAAATTTACGAAAAACGGGAGATTTATCTCGATGTTTGTGAGGGAACATTAGAACTCCGCGAGAAACGGCATAAATATCTGCCTCAGTTTCCTGCCGAGACCGATGCCGATTACGATTATCGCTGCGAAACTGCCACCTGTTTCAACCTCACAAAGAAGACCCGCGATGTCATGGCAGGTCTCGTCTTCAAGGATGTCGTTGACCTCGAAAGCGATGTAGATCCCGAAATTAAAATGCTTTGGGAGAATATCGACAATGCCGGAACTCACGGCGATGTTTTCGCCCGCAAAGCATTCGAGCATGGATTTGAGGGCTATTCCGTCATCCTCGTGGATGCACCGATGGCAACACCGGTCAGCCGTGAGGAGCAGATTCGCCTCGGTCTTCGTCCGTATTGGATTCTCTACACCGCAGATGATGTCTGGAACTGGCGTTATCGAGTCAATCCCGTTTCAAAGAAGACGGAATTGAGCCTTATTGTCTTCCGCGAGATTACAACCGAGGCATCGGGCGAATTTACCTCCGAGGAAGTTCTCCGTTTCCGCGTGTTCCGCTATGAGGGAGATGTCGTCACTTGGCAGGTCTACCGCCAACTCTATGACGAGGAACGCAAGTCGAATGAATATGTCCTAGAGGCCAGCGGTGAGATTCCGCAACTCTCGCAGATTCCGATTGCCGTTGTCTGCAACCTCGGTGGCGATCCGTTCCTTCTTGATATTGCCCTCAAAAACATTGAGCATTTTCAGACTTACTCGGATTACAAATCGCTTATCCACAAGACCTGCGTTCCGATTCCAGTCGGCAAGGGTCTCGAAACTGCTGGTGACGAGCGCATTGTAGTCGGTGGTTCGACGATGGTTCAGACCTCGGCGACAGGTGGCTTCGGATTTGCAGAGGTCGCAGGTAGTTCGCTCAATGTCGTGAGGCAGACGCTTCAGGACAACCGAGAGGAAGCCGCTCTCATGGGCCTTTCAATCCTCACGGGTCAGCCGCAGGTCATGATGACGGCGACCGAGATCTTGCTTAATTCAATTTCCGAAACTGCCGAGCTTCGGGTCTTCGCAAGATCGTTGCAGGATGCTATTGAACTTTGCCTCGGACATACGGCAGAATATCTCATGCTTCCTCGTGATGCCGGTGGTTCGATAAACCTTCGCACCGCTTGGTCGAATACGGATAGTAAGTTTAAGATTTCACTTGATGAACTTAATCTCCGTGCTGAGATTGCAAACAAACTCGATGGAATCATGTCGAAACAATGGCTCATGGCTTTCCTCGGAGTCGACAGCGAAGACGAGATGGAACAGATTCTTGAGCAATTGAGATCACAGGATGTAGTTATACTCAACGACCGCCAACCGACTGACGTATCAAATATGTTGGGAGAATTACAAAATGCCGCTGAAAAAGGGTCGATCGAAGAAAACTATCTCTAAGAATATTGGAACATTGATAAGAGATTTCAAGAAAAAAGGGAAAATCGGGACATCAAAGCCGAAGAGCATGAAGGCTGCGGTTAAACAAGCCGTCGCAATTGCATATTCCAAGGCTGGAAAGTCTCGGCGCACTAAAAAGAAAAGGTAATGTTCACTCAAGATGATGAGAAAGAGCTGGAGCAGCAGGCGGACGAAGCAAGTCTGATTTTGTTGCTCCTGCTTTTTTTCGGACGAAAGAATGTCAGTTCAAATCGAGAGGTCAAATTCGACAAAAAACGAGGCGTTTTCATTGTCGATGGTAAGCGTGTATCCGAAAGTACAATGCGTACTCTCATGGCTCAAGTTGAGAAAATAGGCCGAAAACGGGCAGAAAAGCATACAGCCGACCTAATCGCAGGAAAGATTGACCTAATCGAATGGCGCAATCGAATGAGAGGAACTCTTCGGGTCAGCCACTGGATGGCAGCCGCACTTGCCCTCGGTGGTCTCGAAGCGGCAAGAAATAATCAACTTCTTGATGCCCGAATCAATTCTGAATTAACTTACCTCGATGGCTTCTATCAGGATATTCAGAATGGCAAAGTGAGCGATGCCAAAAAGAAATCTCGGTCGGGCCTCTATCTACTTGCGCTATTTGTTACCTTCTCGCTTATCGAACAGGCATTTAAGTCTGGACTTATAAAAATCGTCAAACCAAAAGGAGGCGGGTCTGGGCCTGTCTACACCGAGGCAAGGCGTTATCGGAGGGCATCCGAATCATGCAAGGGTTGTATTGCAAATTCAGGATTTTGGATGCCAATCAAACAAATGCCAGCCATTGGTAGTCTTGAATGCGGATCGTATTGCCGTTGTTTTATTGTTTATCGTTGATATGGATATTTTAAGTGAAGCAAAATTATTGGTAGAGGGAGACCGAGGTGAAGCCTATGGTCATCCTGCAAAGAAGTACGAACTCATGGCCAAGATTTGGTCAACAATACTTGAAAAGGAGATAACGCCACAACAGGTTATTCTCTGTATGCTTGGAGTCAAATTGACCCGCGAAATTATCAGGCATAAACGAGACAACCTCGTCGATCTTGCCGGGTATGCGCTGCTTCTTCAGCAGTTATCCGATGAAGACATATGAAAAAGTCGACTTTCCTCTCACTCGCAGACCGCGTCACCATCCAAACCACCTACGATGAGGCCATCAAGGGTGGTAAAAAGAAAGGTCTAATCGCAGCCCTCGCAAAACAATACGATGTCAGCCGATGGACTATTCAGGACATCGTCCACCGCCGAAATCAGATAAATCAGCAAATTCCAGAGTTGCTCCAGAGCGACGGCATGTTCGTCAAGGGTCGATCCGTACTGCTTGACTCCGAGGGCAATGTCAAACTTCAATGGGTCAAGACCGATAAGAAGTTCGATGACGAGAGCATGCGGGCAATCGTTGAGGATCTCTGCTCAGATATTCCTAAATTGCCATCGATAAAATATGAGGGTCAGAAGGCAAAAACAGCCGATTTATTGACTGTTTACCCAATGGGAGACCCTCATTTCGGTCTTTTTTCGTGGAATGAGGAGACCGAGACAGGTGATTTCGATTTAAAGATAGCCGAGCGAGACCTTTGTGAGGCAATGGAACGGCTTGTCTCATCCAGCCCAGCATCCGAGTATGCCCTTGTTGCCAATCTCGGAGACTTCTTTGAGGCAGACTCAATGGAGGGTGTAACGATGCGCTCACGGCATAAACTCGATACCGACAGTCGCTGGCTTAAGGTTCTCCGCACGGGCATACGCGCCCTAATCCGTTGCATACAATGCGCCCTTATGAAGCATAAGCATGTCAGCGTCATCTGTGCCATCGGCAACCACGATGACCATTCAGCGATGTTTCTCATGACCCTACTCAGCCATCTCTTTGAGAATGAGAAGAGGCTCACAATATTTGATGCCCCGACCATCAAGCACTATTACCGGTTCGGAAAGGTGCTGATTGGAGTTCATCATGGTCACACAATCAAGATGCACGATCTGCCAATGCAGATGGCGACCGACCGAAAGCAGGACTGGGGTGAAACAGACCATAAGTACTGGTGGACAGGACACATCCATCAGGATAGAAAAATCGAGAAGGACGGAGTGCTTGTGGAATCAGCAAGAACCTTGGCTGCACGGAACGCATGGGCCGCTCAAATGGGCTATCGTTCAGGTCGTGATGCAAAGGCAATTGTCTACCACAAGGAGTTCGGAGAGATCGAACGACACACGGTAAGTGTCGAGATGCTCGGAGCGTTCCGAAATTGCAAAAAGAAGGTTTGACAGTTTTTTGCAATAGGCATTAATTTTAGCGTGTCGGACTTGTTCCGATGGTTAGTCAAAAGTGGTCATTGGCTAAACAACCTCCTGTGAGTCGGATGCCATCGTTTCTGCGGTGGCATCCGCTTAGACCACAACAACCGCATCCTCGATGCAAGAGTGATTCAACGAAAAACTCATTATGAATGAAATAACAAATACTCCTTCGGAGATAAACGAAACAGAAGTTGTTGACAATTTGGCCACAGAAACCGTGAGAGACGCGGATGCTGTGCTTCGGAAAAACAGAGAATTGCTTGCTCAGAACGCAAAACTCAAGCGATTTCAGCATTTACCCGAAGATTTTGACATAGACAAGGCTCTTCATGCGCTAAACGAACTCAACCGAGTTGAGGAAGAACGGCTGCAGAAGAGAGGCGAGTACGAAAAGCTCATCGAGCAGAAGACCAAAGCCTACGAGGATCGTCTTGAGTCCGAGCGAAAGCAAAGGATACACATCGAGGCAACCCTCAAACAGGAAAAATTGGCTCTTCACCTCATTGAGCAAGGGGTTCTCCCAGACCGCGTCAATTACCTTGTCAAGGAATTGTCAGAGCAGGTTGATTTGGACATAAACGAATCTGGCTTTGCTCTGAAAAAGAAAGGTGGCATCGGCGATGCTGCTGAATTCAATGCGCTCGTCGAAGATGTACGGTCTAAATCTCCGTTCTTCTTTGCGGCAAATATAGTCGGTGGGACTGGCGGTTCTACCTCAATTGGCAACGGTGGGGCATCAGTCAAGAAATGGGCTGACCTTTCCAGAGCCGAAAAAACTCAGGCTATCCGCGATGCCAATGGCGATGTCGCGGTTGCCCAAAGGAAATACAGTTAATCGGAGAAACAATAATTTATGGCAACTACTCTTGCATCAGATATGAAAATTTATGAGAGTCAATTCCAGTCAGGATTGACTGAGACTCTCACGCAGAACACCGAAGCCTTCAATGCGACTTACCAAACCAAGGCAAACTCCGAATACCGTCGAGTACAGCTTGGGAGACAGAGCACCTCTATCGTGACTGGGAAAC
>OGVZ01000017.1_pt1 | contig 20904 bp, 33 predicted proteins | sample 1575881 | NCBI WGS metagenome assembly OGVZ01 (sample SAMN07581520, study PRJEB24739) | freshwater metagenome | place: Singapore | collected 2015-01
ATTGCAGCAGAAAAATCATTAATGAATTTTAGATGAAGTTTAACATGTATATCTCCTGTACAAATAGTGGTTAATTGAACACAATCCCAATCATACGGAAGTAACGAAAAAAATTCTGTCCAAGTAAAATTCCAATATTTTGCAATACCAAGATTTACATCATCTTCCAAAATCAAACAATAATCATCGTTTGTATTCTCATAAAAATGACGAATAGCCTTGAGATGAGACATACAGCATCCCAACTCATTTTGCGATATGTTATCAGGAATTCTTCCTTTTAGATGAGAGGATACATCATCAGATCTCCCATCATATCCAGAAATACGAATATGATTTTCAATCTCCCAATATTTAAATTGATTTTCCATATACTCACGACGATGAGTATCTGCATCCAAATTTAACCAATAAATTTGAGGAAGTCCTTTAAGTTTATGCGCTGATTTATTTTTATCAAGCAGTAATTCTTGTCCATTCATCGGGAATCAAATCTTTTGTATCGTGTTCTTTTGTATATCCAGTGCCAAACCACTGAATAGGAGCGATGACTTTTTTATTCTTATTGGTGGAAAGCCATGCACCCCACCAAGAAAAAGTAGAATTTGCAATGATAAAATCATCACAAAGTGATATTAAACAAAGGTCAATCCTATTATCTGTATTTTCAGAAATCATAAAACGATCACTTGAAAACAATTCTTGCTCTTGACACCAAGCAGGATCATCAGAAAAAACAATAATATTTCTATCATTATCAAAGTGATCTAATGCTGCTTTATAATAATCCAAAGTGCAAGGGGGGTGATTTGCACTATTAGTGACATAATCAGTGCGACGAACATGCAATGCAACAGGATTATCTACAGAAGAAATCATTTCTTTGCAAGGATCTAGAATTTCTTTTTTAAAAGTAAAATCTTCACGGATTTCATTTTCAATATGTTTGAAATATTTTTCAGTTTGAAAGTATCCCTGAAGACTTACGTGATCTGGACAAAGGCAAAAGAGTTCTTCATCAAAATGGAAAAATCTTTCATTTACTACAGGAGCATGTCCGTTGTTTAAAAGACCAATATTTACTTTAAGATCAAAACTATCAAAAAGTTCTGTCCGAAGCATATTGCCAATTCCATCATCAACTGCTTGAGTGTGGTTGGGAATGATAATATCTGCTCCAACGTTTCTAGCAATTCCTTTAAGAGAAGCATACTGGAACATTTGATTTGCCAAACGTCCCATTCGTCCAAGAGAATTAAATCCTATCATTTCAATTGTGTTCGTCGTGTTTTTAGATAGTCTTGATTTTCATAATACCTTACTAATTGATCTCTGTCAAATGTTTTAATAGTATTCCACAGATTCCAATTATTATTAAAGTTAGGATTACTAAACCAAGAATTATGTGTTCTACTGTGTTCTAAGTGGTAAACATAATTATCAATTCTTGCAATACGATTACCAAGAACGCTCATACGATAATAAAATTCATCGTCCTCACATCCCCATGACACAAAATTTTCATTCATCATATATGAATTAATATATGTTTGACGATTAATAAATTGCGTCCATCCGATTGTTGAGTTTGACAATGTTTTGTTTTTATCCAAAACAGAAGTATCTAGAGAATTTACAAACTCTTCATAGATTTGCATATTGTATTCAGATCTCCACTGGTAGATTCCACATCCATAAGGATAAACTATGTCTGCTTGGTTATTCTCAATTGCACCATATGCTTGATGATATGAAGAAATGGGGAGAATACAATCTGCATCATAGTTTGCTACTACCTTTGTATCTGCCGCAACAATCAAATCATTTAAAACTTTACTTTTACAAAATAAAGGTTCATCACTTTCTTGATAAAAATAAGTTAGTTTTTCAATACTGACATATTTTTTGATTTCAGGTATAGCTCTAAACTGAAAAGTTGGACGATTAGAAACTTCTTTAACAATTACTTTTGCAGGTATGTGACGCAGCAAATAAGAAACAGATGAAATTATATTTCTCAATCTATCCTCTGTCTCAATTCTAGTAGGAATAAGAAATGTTAAATCATACATGGTTAATAATCCATCTATCCGGAATCAAATCATTCATAATAAAATGACTATAATTTTTACCAAACCAAGGAGTAGGAGATACTATTGGTTGAGTTGGATTTTTAATTAACCAAGCTCCCCACCAACTAAGAGAACTGTTTGCTATTATACCTCCATCACACATAGACATTATACACAAATCATAGTATGGGATAAAAGACTTTACCCTACCATCATTAGTGTCTGAGAAATGATTATATATTGGATTTTCTGTTGGAATTAAAAATCTATCATCAGTGAAATTTTGCCTGCACCATTCAAGATCATCGGAAAAAACAAAAACAGGAGAATTTTTATCAAATAATTCTAAAGATTTTTCATAATAAGAAAGAGAACATACAGGATGATTATCTGGTTGATTTAAATAATCACCACGTCTTACATGTATAAAAATTGGATTATGAAAATCAGATATAATTTCTAAACATGCATTAGTTACTTCTTCTTTAAAGGAAAAATCTTCACGAATCACATCCGCAACATTTTCAAAGTATTTTTCTGTTTGAAAATAATCATGCAAATTTACATTATCTGGACAGTTATCAAAAAATTCTTTACTAAAATGAAAACATCCAGTCTGAACAGATTGTCCATTTACAAATCCAAAGTTTTCTTCAGTAACAGAAGACATTTGAAAACAGTCAAATAACCCATAGTTACTTTCTCCATAACTATCAGGTTTAGGAATTACCCAACTATAATTATTATGTGCAGATATTCCTCGTAAAGCTGCATACTGAAACATTTGATTTCCCAGTCTGCCATTAGAACCAAGACGATTATAACCTATAGTCATTTTACTCTCCCATAGTCGTCTTCAACTCTTTTAATATCATTTTCGTCACACATTCCATACTGAACCTCATAGAAAGTAATTCCTTTATCATTTGCTGTAAGACGATGAATAATTCCTTTTTCAATAAAGAAAGAGCTATTTGGAGCAACGTCAAATTTATTTTCGCCTAGAGTAATAACTCCACTACCATCAACAATTATCCAATGCTCATCACGTTTATTATGATATTGCAAAGAAAATTGTTGTTTTGGTTTTACATATATTTTTTTGAGTTTATATGTTTTAGATTCCTCTATTGTTTCAAACCATCCCCATGGACGCTCTTCTCTAATAATCATATTTTGGTAGAATTTTTTCTTCTTTAAAATTACTATCGGTAATAAAATTTATCTGCGATTTAATTTCGAATCTTTTATCATTAGTATGATAAACTAATCTAGCAAGAGATATAAAATCATCATCAAAAACAAAACGTTTCTCATAAAGTCGTATGTTGTCTTCAATATCCCATAATTTATTGTTAATTTCTCTTAGAGAATTAATTAAGTGTTCAGGGACATTTAACTTTAAAACTATAGAATTTAAATAATCTAATTCTTTTTTTATGTTTGACAACTTAGTTTCATCATAACACTTTTGTTTTTTTATTTCAAGTATTGTCAGTTTATCAACTATCTCGCCATTAGATACTTCAATTTTCATAGATCCAATTTGGGTTTCTGAATAAAAGATTTATATTTTTATAGAAAGTATTTTGTTCTGATTCTTTTCTTTTCTCATACATATGAATTTCATTATTCAAACAATACTTATCAATTAAAAAGCATAGAGAAGTTTCTACGGTATGAATCTCTGATGCATTTTCTAAAGCAAGAATCCAATCAAATAACTGAAATCCATTATTCCTATCTTCTTCAACATTCATATAATGAACTTTTTTAGTAGAAACTATATTCAGATCTCTATCTTGATATTCTGTTCCAAATGATTTATTAACTAAAATATAATCACCAGATAGATCATACTTGTCAATTAATTTTCTTTCTCTATTAATATTCCTTTTTAAAGAAAAACTTTTTCTCCAATCTCCAATAGGGATTGAAAGCAAATAATATTTTGAAATCATTATGGAACATTGAGGAAAATATCTATCGGCATAAGTTAAAGGTAAATACAATTCATTTTCATTTTCAATGATATCATATTGTCTATAATATTTTTTTAAAGGAAAATCATCATTTTCTCTAACCCAAATTAAATTTTTCTTTTCAATGTAGGTAGAGACCATATCATAATAAACATCTCCAACTGGATAATAAACAGTATATCCACTTTCAATAATAACATCCACTATTGGTAAAATCCAAATAATATCACCAAGACCAAGTGGTTGATATATTAAGCAATTTTTATTCATACTTTTTTAAACAATCCAGTAAGGATATTTTGATAAGATTGATTATTTTGTCTGGTTACATCTTCTAAATTACAAATATTGATTGTTTCATATCCCATTCTAGTCATAAACTTTTGAAGTGACTTCTCATCAAAATGCCACAGATGCTCATCAGGTTTTCTATGCTTCCAATTATCAAACCAGTCATCATCAAAATAATGACACCATGGCAAAGAAATACAAATATAATTACAATTTAAATCTTTTACAATTTCAATATTTTCCATATGTTCCAAAGAATCAAAAAATGTAATTACATCATATTTTTTGGAAAAAATATTTTCTACAAATTGACATCCATTCGGTGCTGGCCATCCAGAAATATCATGACCATATCGTTCAGAAATTTCTGTTTCACAAACTTTCAAAAAAGCACCTGTACCATAACCAATATCCAAAATATTTTTAGGAACTCTTCCAATAGATCCAATAATATACCCTAAACGTAGATAAGAAGTATGCCAACTATATGACTCAATATTTTTGTAATAGTTGTTATATGTACCAGTATAATCAAAGGGATTTTTATTAATTTGAAATACTACACCATCTTCGTTTTTATCATAATTTTTCAGCATTTTAAATCACCTCCTCAAAAAATTCATAATCAACAAATCCCCAATCATTATTATTCTCTGTTTTTTCAAAATTAACAACAAAATCTTCCCAACTGTTAAAAGTTGATTTTCCACCAACTTTTAATTCATGACCAGAATGATCTAAATGAAAGATATCAAGATTTAGTATTTGAGAAGAATCGCCATACATCATTCCCTTTTTCATCACATTTGTATCTGCACAATCTCGATAAATCATTTTTTCTTCAAATCCTTTCATTTTAAACCAAAGATCTCTATGAGCTAGTTGAAAATCTCCACAACATACAACTAGAGACCAAGGATTATATTGTCCAGCCCACTCATTATTTGTTATGATATGTGCTTGTTCAAATTTATTAATGTTCTTTTTACAATAATGAAAAAATTCTCTATCTACGCTTTGAAAAAAAGTTACAGGAACATTTCTTCTAGCAACAGTATAAAAAACATCTTTATTAATATTCTTAGTATCAAGTTTATCTGGCATAATATCAATATTGCTTGATACCACCCAATCAGATGTTGCTCTACGAATTCCAATATTTCTACCCAAAACTTCAACGATAGGAAGATTCAATAGTTCTGGATTTATTTTTTCAATATCTTTCTTTTTAACTTGAATATGACGAAGATTTCCTTTCCCTTTCAATGTTAAATGATTAATTAGACTATCATCATTTGGTGAATTCCAGTCAACATATATTACTTCGTCGTAATTTTCTATCATACAGTTAAGGGCATGAGAACCTCTTAGTTCAAGATTCCCACCATACCCATCATTTCTAGAAGTTACAACAATTGTGGTAGTGGTCATTTTATTTAAAAAGATTTTTTATAGATTTCAAAAAACTGTTTTGCTTTATCTGGCAAATAGTTTTCATAATTTTCCAGATCTTTAATTAATTTTAAAGTATTTCTATAACCAATAATTTCGTTTTCAAGATTAGTAACCAAATCTTGAACGTTTCTATCTTGATATACAGAAGCGCGATTATAAACTACTGATTTTGGAAAATAATGCTGAAGTATGTATGCGCCCCATATATCGTCCATTCTACCAATATGGGGAAGAACAGAATAGAAAGGAATAACCTCCCTTGCAAGAAAGGTGTTTTGACTATTGAAAGGAGCAATTTGATTGGAACAATAAGGTTTTGTTATATCAGAATACTTTACAATTGGTTTAATTGATAATCTAGCCATAGCATCAATATCAGGATCTCCATCCCACAAATCTGCTTGAACTAAGACTTTTCTTTTAGTCTTTCCCTTATATTCAACTTTGTGCCTATTAGGAACATATTCAATGGGATATCCACGATGCCATACTTCATTTCTAGAAGTTACTGACAGTGGATCAAATACTCCATGTTCAGACTCATAAAGATCACATTCAATTTCTTGTCCTACATAAACATCCTTACCCCAATCATCATAAGGAATATTATCATCATCAACAGTTGCTACAATATCAGCACCTTGTTGATATGCATAAAGAAATCCAAGATTTCTCCTTTGAATACTTTTCCACCCAATTATATCAGAAAGTTCTTTATTAAGAGTTTCTTGAATATTTGGCGAAAGGTACACACAATCAAGATCTTTATATTCTTCATGTGGAGTTTTTGTATCACCAACTACTACTAAAGTCCAATCTTTAAATTCACAAAATTTTCGTGTGGCAATAGTTGGTTTATTAATTGTTGTTGTAACGATAAATTTTTTCATCAGATTTCACCAATATAAGCAACGAGAATGTAATCAGGTCTAGTGTCAGGATTATGAGTAAGAAATTTATATTCGGGATTTACTTCTAAGATTTTTTGTTTCAATTCCAAACCATCTCCAAAATAAAGAGGAACATCATCAATTAAAAGTGTATGATTTTTGATGTGGTGATTTTGCAAAACTTTTAACTCTTCAAATGTTGGAACACCCCCACCAGTACCAAAACTATCATGAGCATCTAACCAGAATAAACTTTTTTTATCAATTTGCTTAAGAATTTCTACCAAACAATCTTCAGATGATCCATTATATAGAAAAACATCATCATCATTTTTAAATTTTTCTAAACACTCTTCATAAAGAGATGTTAGATATTCTGCACTATAATACTTTTGAAATCCAACATCCTTTGCTGCGTCTATACCATAACCTTTATAAGTACCAGTTTCAATAAAATAATGACACCCTGATTTGTACTTGTCAAACATTTGTGAAATATTATTCATTTTCCTCTTAGGTAATTTTCGTAAATAAAATCTTCAAGAACTTCCATTTTTTTAGCACGTTGAAGATTATCTTTTATTGCATCAATTCTATTATAGTATATTTCATCAGAAACATCAAATTCATCGGTAAGATCTATAATTCCATCCTTATTGAAATACTTACCAATATCTGGAGCACCAAGATAAACAGGTATTGTTCCTGTCGCAAAACAATCTAGAATTTTTTCAGTGAAATAAGTTTCATATTGACCATTTTCAATGGCAATAGAAAACATGTAATCACATAACCCTTCTTCCTTCAAAGCAATTTCATTGAAACCTCTACCAAACAAATCTACCTGCCCCCACAATCTTTCAACCCACTCAAGACGAAGACGATGACCTTCACACATTTTTTTGTTTGAAGCAATCATAGAAATCATTTTAGATTTCTCATAAATTTTTGGTTCTTTAATCCAAAATCCTTGAGCAGGAACCCATTTAAATTTTGAGTCTAATTTTAAAAGATCTTGATTATGAGTAAAAATAATATCAAATGTTTCCAAATATTTTTCCGGAAACATTTTTACATGATCCACAATTTGTGGAGTGATATACTTTGATTCTAAAAGCCATCCGTATTTTGGTCCAGGCACTTCATCAAATTCTGCCTGAGCAAGGGTACTATCAATATAAAAAGTGGCATCTCCTGTACCATCTTTTACCCACTCAATATATTTTGATTCCTTGCCATGTACTGAATATCCCTTATTACCATCAGTAAGATGAGTAAAAGTATTTCCAACTAGATTAAATTTTTGTTTCATTTTACTTTCGCAAAGAACACATCACCCCAACCCTCATAAACAAAATTACTATCCATTTCTTTAATTTCAAACCCATATTCTTTAAGGAATGGATAAATCACATCTAGATCTTGATTGTTTCCAAAACGATCATTAATAGAAGTTTCTAGAACAATATAATCAATATTCTCTAAGTTATTAGAAAATCCTTTCAAAACTTTATATTCTGCACCCTCAGCGTCAATATTTAAAAAATTATAATCTTGAACATTAATATTCATCTCCTTAACAAAAGTATCTAAGGTTTTTGTTTTTACCTTTTTAATTTCATACTCACCATCATCACTTAAAGAACTTGCACATATTGTGCTTGTATCTTGCCTATAAGGGTTGCAGAAAAGAATTGCATAATCATCATCAACGTCACTTGCAGCAAAATTAAATGACTTAAATCCATAGAGATCAGAAGTTACTCTACTATAATCTTTATATACATCAGGATGAGCTTCAATTCCAATTACATTTTTACCAACCAAATATTCATAATCTTCTGATTCTTCAAATTTCCACATCCCAACATGAATTGCTCCTTTAGGATATTCAAATCCATGCCTTTGAAACAGTCCACCCTCTTTATGTCCTGGGTCATTTTGATTAGTTTTAACAGAACCCCAAGGACACTTAACTTCTTTTGTTGAGGTCAATCTTTCTGTAGAATATGTTCCCAAAAGTCTAGATTCTGGGAATAAGATATATTGTTGATATTTTTTTAGTCCTAAAGTCATTTTGAAATCAAGATAGTATTTTCATTTAATTTTGTTTTCTTATAATCAACAAATCCCCAATTTGGTTTATTTGTATAAATGTCTTGAGAATAGAAATTATCTCTGGGATTAGGTCTTCCGTGATTAATATGATAGTAAGGTGATTCTAAAAATTTAAGTTTTTTACCTTTTTTATAAACGTTCCAAAGAATTTCACCGTCCATTGCAGATTGACTTAAATGTGTTCTATGTCTTTTTTCACCTTCATTGTATCCTGTAGCAACATTGAAGAATACATTTCTAGAAAACATAGTTGCATCACCAGAAAAAAGACCACAAATACAAGCATCTGGAAATGATGGATTATGCAAATCTGCAACGGAAGTATTTTCGTCAGGTGAAGTACCTAATTTGATTTCTCCACGATATCTACATCTATAGAATAGTTCATCTCTTTCACCATTACTAAGTTCGGATTTAATATCTTCAATAAGACCCTCTGAAAGAATAATGTCAGAGTTTGTAGTAAAAATTAATTCTCCTGAAGAATTTTTTGCGCCTACATTTTTCGCAAAGTATTCATAATAAGTTTTTGGAGACAAGTCTTCTTCTTCAGAAACAGAAGGGTCTACAATAATGTTAGTAACTTTTTGATGTGAAAGAGAATCTTTAAGTAAACTATTTTGATGTAGATATTTTTGATCTAATGGATTAAAGTCAACAACTATCATCTCATAATTAATACCAGAATCATCAAGATTCTTAAGATTAGTTGAAACTGCTTGATTTAATCTTTCAATGAAGTTTTCACCATAATTATCATCGCGCCCACCAAGAACGATACTTAAATCCATAATCAACCTCTCTTTTTAATTTGATTTTCAATCCAACTGTAAGTTTTTGCAATGCCATCTTCAAGAGTTTGAGAATAATCCCATCCAAGCTTCTCCCGAATCAAATCATTATTTGAATTACGACCACGAACACCTAGAGGACCATCAATATGATTTTTTTCTACCGTTTTGTCGGCAACCTTAGCAGCAGTATCTACAAGTTGATTGATAGTTACCATTTCCTCCGAACCAATATTAACGGGTCCTTGGAAATCAGAATCCATCATTCTACGGGTTGCTTCGATGCATTCATCAATATACAAGAAGGAGCGAGTTTGTAGGCCGTCTCCCCACACTTCAATGGATCCACCTTCCTCTGGAAGATAGGCAACTTTACGGCAGATTGCTGCTGGTGCTTTTTCTCTTCCTCCTTCCCAAGTTCCTTCTGGTCCAAAGATATTATGATACCTAGCAACCCGAACAGGGATCCCGTAATTACGAGAATAAGCGAAAAACAACCGCTCTGAGAACAATTTCTCCCAACCATATTCAGAATCTGGATTTGCTGGGTATGCGGATTCTTCACGACAATCTGGATTATCTGGATCAAGTTGATTGTGCTCTGGATACATGCAAGCAGATCCAGAGTAGAAAATTTTGGTTTTGTAGTCTAACACTGGACGAACACATGCAGTTCCATTATCTACGCCATCAAAAGTTTCATTCAGTTGTCGTTGAGCTTCAAGAACATTGAGGTTGATAGTAGCAGAGTTGTGCATAATATCTGCATCATTCTCCCCAGTGAAAACAAATCCTGCACCACCCATATCAGCAGCAAACTGATAAATTTCATGGAAAGGTAGAATATATCTATAAGGTACTGAATTGTAAAAGTTTCCTCGCTCTCCTTTAAATTCAAGAACGCGGCGAACAAAACCCATGTCTCTCAGGTCTCCCTGGATGAATTCATCTGCCTCAGAAATAGAGAACTCAGGATACTTAAGGTCTACACCGCGAACCCAATATCCTTCTGCTTTCAATCTTTTAACCATATGACTTCCAATAAAGCCACCAGCACCAAGCACAAGTGCTGTTTTTTTATAATCACTCATAGTTGAATAATTTACTCTTAGTATATATTATACAAAAAAAGATGGGTTTATGCAACCCATCTTTGATAATTTCAGGCTCGCCACCAATTCTTTAACTGGAAATTGGAAACCAGGCGGAGAAAGAATTCCCCATCCGCACCACTTGCTCTTGAGAGAAGCAAGAAACTCATAGGGGTCATATTGACTCCACCACTTAGTTTTGAGAAACTAAGAAAAGTTGTATAAGTTTTGGTATCTCAATAGCAGCATAAAAACCACATAAAATTAATATGTCCCAAAACTTATATTTTATAGCAAAGGGAACAACAAATGCATTCCCAATACATTTAACTAATAAACCAGATTTTGGATCTCCCCATAGCAGGAAAAAGTATCCTGATAAGAGAAGAATATTGCCAATGTACCTGAGAAGATCAGATTTTGACATAAAGGGGTTTGCTCCCGACCAGTGCTGTTTTAGTCCATCCGTGACTATTTACTCATCATCATCTCTTACGTAACAAGGAACGCGATCAGAATCTAACCATTTCGCATATTCAATATCTTCCATTGCAGTAGAACATTGTAGAACATTATCAAACAGATAAATGTCATTCCAGCGTTTTGTATATTCGTTTTGTTTTTGCATACGGTAATCAGGTTTACCGTTGATTTCAAGAATACCCACTTCAACGAAACGATATCCTTCTCGTTCTAGAAGAACTTTAGGAAGTCTTGTTGTCATGCAACCTCAACAGATTCAAGATCTTGATAGACATATTCCATCAGCATTTCATAATCATCTAGAGGATCACCAGAAAACACTACACCCTCACTTTCATAGTACCGACGAACCTTTTTGTAAAGTTTCGGATTCTTTACATCAAGATAAAATTCACCGTTTGCTGCACCACGAAGAGTTTGGATGTCTTTCTTGAATTTTGCTGTAAGAGTCATTGTTTTGAATGTTGACCTTAGTATTATAAGGGTTTGACTTAAAGAAGTCAAGATGGACAGGTGCCAATCTGTCCTATGCTCGTTGTGGGGAACGATCCCACCTATGCCGATTTATGAGATCGGTGCATTCACCAGATTGCTAAACGAGCGTTTGGTAGGACTGCTGAGACTTGAACTCAGTTCACACCGTTATAAGCAGTGGGCCTTAACCCATAGGCGACAGTCCCATAAAGACAGGTCTATTGTAGAGGACCTGGAACTCTGTGTCAAGAACCTTCTTCGTGGTCAGTGTGTATTCGTACTATATCCTCACTCACACCACATTCTTCAAAGACCTGTACCACTTCTTTATATGGCACCATAACTGCGCTACCGTGCTCACTTGTGATAATAAATGATTCTCCTTGTTCTACTCTGTTCATAAGATTGTCAAAGTCAGATTGAAACTCTTCTACTGTAAACGACTGAAGATCAGAAATTTCTTGCATTTTCATAAAGTGAGTTTTATGAGTCGGGGTGATAGGATTCGAACCTACGACCTAATGCTCCCAAAGCATCCGCGCTACCAAGCTGCGCTACACCCCGTTACTTGTTTTTGTGTATAATCATAATACCAGCAAATGGTATGATTGTCAACCCTGCTCCACAAAGACCTAACCAAATTGGATTTGCTGCTAGTGTTTCAACTAGGTGAAAGATCATCTTCCTCTCCAGTTCTTGTATTCATAATAAAAGTATTGATCAACTTTGTCAAGGCCCTCTAAGGGAGCATTAACTTCCCAAGTAGACCATTCAATACAAAATTGTTTGACATCGTGATTATGTATAATACTTTGACCATGCATTCTCACAAAAGAAGACATGACAAATTGATACTTTTGTTTATTGTGGATATGCATTATGAAGTCCCCAGTAAATCCAAAGACCGATAGTAGAAAAGTATATTGCTGTTAACATAAAAAGAGTTTTACTCATCTTCATCCTCGTAAGTAGATGGTTCTTCAAAGAGTTCATCCATCTTTTGTTGGAGAATTCTTTGATATAATTCTTGAAAATCTTCTTCTGTAATTATTACCATTAATTTAAAGTAATTTTAAGAAATGGAAGTAATGGTGGAATAACTCCTATTAATCTCAAAAGTCCCTCAGCAAATAAAGCAAGAACCACCCAACCGACGCACATACTAATGATAGAAGCATTACGGTTGTGTTGTCGTATTGCTGCATCAATCATCTCCTGAACTTCAGAACGGGTTATAAATTCATCTTGAGGTTCCATCATTTTTCATCACCAAGAAACTTTGCAAGGGGATCTCTACGGGTTTTTACAATTTCAACTGCTCTCTTATAAAACATATTATCAAGATTGCCAGATGCTTCAAAAGTTTCCTTTATACGGACCCAATTATTATAAGTATGTTGGTCCATTTTTATGATTCGTATTACTATTATATACTAATCATAGGTTTTTCAAAGTCAATAAACTGTCAGGATTCTGTAACAGTACGATACAGAAAACAGAATAAAATCTTAAATTGGTATCTTATGTAACGGAAAGGGTGGGATTCGAACCCACGGATGCTTTCACATCGCCAGTTTTCAAGACTGGAGCCTTAAACCACTCGACCACCTTTCCAAATTGTCAACGAATTTCAAAGTCCAGTTTACGAACTTTGCGTTGTCTTCTTGCCTCTTGCCAGGCAATATCTTGAGAAGTCAGAACATTTCTTTGTTCTTTCTGTGTAGAGTTTACCATAACTACCCTACTTAAGTCAACTGCCGAAACACCATTACCTTTTACGGTCATCATATTTGGACAACCACAGGTTTGGGTTTTATTTGTGCTGGTTATCTCTGTGTTGCAATCTCTGCATCTTACTATAATCATAATTCATAAATCCTGTCATTGTGTGAATGACCTTAACATCCAGATAAATTTTCCATGGGATTCATTTAAATCATCAACTAAGTTAATTGTTCCCTTAAACTTTTGTTGTTCTGCTTCTTCTGATACTTGAGTTAGAAGGTCAACAATCTTCTGATGTCCTTCCAACAAATCACGAACCATACCCATAGTATCTAGTCCACTATTTGTTTCAGTGATATGGGAAACTTCAGTAATTCTAGAAAGAGTAGGAACTGGTTTTACATTTAAGTATCTCATATGTTCAGTAATTCTGTCAATCTCTTCAAACATTGCTTCATATTGTTCTCCAAAGAGGTCATGAAACTGCTTGAAGTCATCACCAACAACATTCCAGTGATATACCCAAGTCTTTTGGAATAATACAAAAAGACTTGCCTGAGTATCAGAAAGTAATTTATATAGTGTTTCCATTATACTCTTTTTTGAGTATTTATACAATGGGCAATCACGGATTTGAACCGTGGACTTTCTGCGTGTAAAGCAGACACTCTGACCGCTGAGTTAATCGCCCTGGCTCCCCCACCTGGACTCGAACCAGGAACACTTTGATTAACAGTCAAATACTCTGCCAATTGAGCTATAAGGGAATATAGGAAGTTACTGGACTTACACCAGTTACGAGGGCATTGTCTGCTTGTCTTGATTCTTTGACTTAACTTCCTTTGGCGTCTTTTTATGCTATCTACATAACGACTACCAAGAGCGGAGTATCGGAATCGAACCGACGACATCTAACTTGGAAGGATAGCGTTCTACCGCTGAACTAACTCCGCTTATAAGACAATCATAAACTATTTTAGTTTGATTGTCAAGTGCTCCAGAGAAGATTTGAACTTCCACGCTTTTTAAGGCGGCGGATTCTAAGTCCGCTGTGTCTACCGTTCCACCACTGGAGCTAAAGAGTTTCTATTTGAGAATGTATTAGTTTGTGTATGACAGTTGGGGCATAATAATCTTAAATTGTCTGGTCTATTATCATATGGTTGACCGTTAATATGGTCAACTTGTAATCTTAATGGTTTTCCATTCCAAATAGAAGAGATGCCACACTCCGAACAATTGTTTCCTCTTTCTTCTACTAATAGTCTATGTAGTATATCTCTTTTACAAGATTTACCTTTCAACTGTGTATATTCAGAAAGAGATTCCCATTTATTTTTACCTCCATATTGTCTGATTTGTTTAGTGTAATCAGGTTTATAATCAGGTATCCATTTTTTATATCTAGACCTTAAGGTATCAATTTTACAATTTAATTCTAAACATAACTTTGTTGGAGATACTCCAGAAAGTAAAGAATCAATAATGTAATCTTTCTTTTGGTCTAAATCTGTTCTCATTTTGGCAAACTTGCTAGTATTATTTATAAGCATATCTACCAATATTTGTGGTGGTAGGAGGGATTTCTATGTGCGGACAGAATCACCTTTACCTTCATCCAGCCACAGAATACTAGACCAGCGAGAGGGTTTGCACTTCCTACTTAATTGATGGAGTAAGCGTGATATACCTCATAAGGATATAACAGAGGCTTACCCTCTATCTTACCACGGCATTCTGGTTTATCTTTCCAGCGCAAGTGGTAACAGGCAAGGTAGGACTCGAACCTACAATCGGCAACTTAGAAGGTTGATGCATTATCCATTATGCTACTTGCCCAAGAGACCTTCCTGTTTGTGCATCGTTGAGAGGCATGGAAGGTGAGAGACTTACACAAGGTTTGGACCCCCGTTGCTCATGATCATATTATAGACTGTAGGCGATTGGGTGTCAACCCTTTGCTTCTTTTCTTGCGTTACGCTCTTCAGTGATTTCTGCTCTACGGGTCTTTACCAGTTTAGCAACTTCTTGAAGTGCTTTACGTGCTCTTGTACCTGCAGAAGAATTTCCATTAACGAATTTTTCATCTTCAGATTTCCATGCTTCAATTGCATCAAGAATTTGTTGTGTTGTAGACATAAGTATCTCCTATAAAAATAAAGATATGTTATTTATTATTTACAATCTTCTATCCATGGTGAGCAGAGTCTCATCTCTCCTCCAAGTTTTTTACACTCTTCAGAATGACATAAAGCTTTATCTGGAGATTTCTCTATCAACCGTGGCAAAGGTACTCTAGGTAGTTCTGAGTCCTTTGTCAAGCGTTCATACTCACGGATGGCCTTATCCACATCTCTCTCAACTCTCCTGTCCACTACACCAGGGTCTTGGAGCAGGACATCGTTGATAATGGTCTGAGGGAACAGAGTCCTCTGAACCTCGTCCAGAAGGTCCCAGAGGCGCTCCTGAGGGACTCCTGAGCACTGGGAGATGGTTGCTACGATACCACCGAGTACGATGCTTATAAAGATTATCTGCTTCTTATCTGGTTTCTTCTTTCCGAAGTTAAAATTGAACATAAAAAAAGAGGAGTAGCAACCGCTCTCCTCTATTTATTATTCAGTTTTTCAGATCATTATACCCGCGAGTAACAAATCCTAGCAACACCTTGACTAGGCGAAGCAATAGTAGAGAATGCACCATAAGACAAGTCAAGGTCTCTACCCGCGATATAAGGACCGCGATCATTTACACGCACAATTACCGACTTACCATTTGATTGATTGGTTACACGCAACCTAGTTCCAAAAGGAAGAGTCTTATGTGCTACTGATTTACCATAAGCGTTATATCGTTCACCATTAGCAGTTGTCTGCCCGTGATATCCGTCACCGACTCCATAATGTGAAGCGAGGGAACATCCGCTCGCTGCCTTTGCTTGTAGGGGTGCTAGTCCTGAAATAGCAACGGCAAGAATTGAAAGTGTTTTAAAAAGCATTAAAATTAGTTGAACTCTACATCCGTATAGGCAAAGGAGAAGTTCCCCTTCTCAGGGGCAGTGCCCACGGCTCTAAATCAAAGTCAAAGTCTCATAACAAAAAACCCTGCTCATAACAGGGATTTTTACATAATAAGTGATTATTTAGAAATTGTCAATCTTCGGGTTCTAGGGAAACAATCTCAAGTTCATCACTTTCAGGCTCAATCCATTCATAAAACTCAGCAAGAATAGCCCTTGCGTCCTCTTTGCTTACATCCATGTCAGCAGCACGATCAAGAGACCACTCTCGCACATGCCCAACAATATCTTCAGTCGTCATTACCATAGTAGTCTTTTCGGAAGTACCTGTTAAGGATGTTGCTATTGTAGTAGGCAGGGATTCCGTTGTCAAGTGATTCTGTGAGGACGCCATTGGTGAATAGTTGTCTGGTTTCCTCAAAGTTTGTTTTGCCCTTTGTTTTATGTAATGATAAGATAGTTCTACTAAAATTTTCTCTGCCAAATTTGTCAATGTCTTCTTTAAGTTCCGGACAAGACCCATAATAGTTTTTCCAATCAGATTCCGATTTTACTTTTCTTTTTTTACCTTTAGGAGTTCTGAACTGCCAGAGATACTTCCTTCCAATGTATTTTCTATGGTTGGACTTATTGGCAATGAGATAAACAAAACCAAAGTAGTCCCCAATATCATCACTGGTAAAAGGTTTACCATTATAGAACCAAGGATTTTCATAGTCAATATCTGTACTCATCAATTATATCAAGGACTTCGTTGAGATATTTATGGGCAAGTCCTTTGGAATCCCAACTTGGTTGATCCTTGTATAATCTATCTTTTAATTTTAAAACACGAACCTTTAATTCGTCTTTAGTGAGTTGATTTTTAGACATTAAAAAAGGGAGATTGCTCTCCCTTATCTATAAAGATTTTTTTATATTATTACAATTTAAAACCACTAAATGTGTCCTTTTTCACATCTTGTTTGATTCCACCAACTACATAACTTTCTACTTCTGTTTCCTGGGGAGCCACCTGGAGACCTTTAGAGGAAATCCAGTGCTGAGTCCAAGGAAGTGGATTATTGTTTGCTGCTATATCGTATTGAGGTTTTAGTCCAATTGCCTTAAGTCGTCTGTTAGCAATCCACTCAACGTACTGTTGAAGAAGTTTATCGTTAAGTCCGATCATGCTTCCATCTTTGAACAGATAATCTGCCCAACGCTTTTCTTCATTTACTGCACGATCAAACATTTTATATGTCCACTCTTCTTCTTCCTTCATAATTTGTTTCATTTCTGGATCATCACCATCACGCCATTTGTTCAGAATATTCTGAGTAATGGCTAGATGTTGGTTTTCGTCTCTTGCGATAAGAGAGATGATTTTAGCGGATCCTTCCATAAGCTTAAGTTCGCCAAAGGCGAAACTACAAGCAAAACTAACGTAGAAGCGAATACCTTCAAGAATATTAACGTTTGCGACTGCTCTGTACAGTTTTCGTTTAACGTCATTAAGAGTTTCCTTTGCGTATGATACTCCTTCAAGATTATGCATCCAAGTATCAGATACACCATACTGTTGCGATGATTGAATAAAATCATCATATGATTCTGTAACGCTCTTAGCACGTTCCAGAATGCGCTCATCTGTCACAATTTTATCAAACACCTCACTAGGGTCCGAATATACATTTTTAATGATGTAAGTATATGAACGTGAGTGAATCATTTCCATGAATCCCCACACTTCCATACATGCTTCCAATTCAGGAAGTGAACAGTATGGAATGAATGCCATACCAGGACCACGACCTTGAATAGAGTCAAGCATAATTTGATACTTCAGATTAGAAGTATAGATATGCTTTTGCTCTGAACGAAGTGTTTGATAATCTCCACGGTCCTTCTGGAGAGACACCTCTTCGGGTCTCCAGAAGTATCCTAATTGCTGAGTAGTCAGTTTATCGAATACAGGATATTTGTATGAATCATATCTTTGAACTCCTAAAGGTTTACCAAAAAACATCGGTTGTTTTTTGGTATCCACTTGCTCAGTATTAAAAACAGTCATTCCTTTAATTTGGGTAGTTTCTTCTTCCGTGGAAGAAATTTTAAACTGCACAGGATTCACACTCTCCCTCCTCTACTAAACTTAACTCACCTAGCAAATCTTGAAGATTGGGTTTTTCTTCTACTACCTCATCAGTTTTAATATCATAAGTGTTTTGATAGTAAGAAGTTTTCCACCCGTACTTGTATGTAGTCAAAAAGTCATTTGCCATAACCGAAACAGGTACTTCATTATCATCATAATTTTCTGGATTGTAACTCCAGTTACCAGAAATTGCCTGATCAAAGAATTTCTGCATTACGGCAACAACATTAATATAACCATGATTACTAGGCATATCCCATAGAAGAGTATAGTTGTTCTTAAGGGTATGATACTGCGGAACAATCTGCTTGAGCGGTCCTTTTTTAGATTTCTTAATGGACAAGAATCCGCGAGGAGGTTCAATTCCATTCGTTGCATTTGACACAACGGAACTGCTCTCCGATGGCATCTGTGCGGACAGTGTTGAGTGCCTGAGACCATGCTCCAGGATAGATGCTCTAAGAGTTTCCCAATCATGCTGGAGTCCAATAGAAGAAATTTCGTCTACATCTTTTTTATAAGTATCAATTGGAAGAATTCCATCTGAGTACTTGGTGCGTCCAAAATATTCACAATGTCCTTTTTCCTTGGCAAGTTGATTTGATGCTTTCAGTAAGAAGTACTGGAAAGATTCGGAGAGTCCATGAACCGCATCCCATGCTTCTTGAGAAGAATAGTTGAATCCAAGTTTTGCCAAATAGTGTGCTAGACCAATAAATCCTATACCAAGTGATCGGCGCGCCTTGGTGGCGATTTCTGCCGCTACAACAGGATATTTCTGATAGTCAATCAATTCGTCCAGTCCACGAACCGAAAGATCACATAGATCCTCAAGTTCTTCATCAGATTTTACCTTACCAACATTAATAGCAGATAGAATACATAATGCGATTTCACCACTAGTGTCATCAATATGTTGGAGAGGATAAGTTGGAAGAGTGATTTCTTGACACAAATTACTCATCTCAACTTTATCCTTAAAAGAGGAATGAGAATTACAATGGTCAATATTCATGATGTAGATACGACCTGTTTCAGCCCTTTCCTTAAGGAGGTTGAGAATAAGTTCCTGTGCTTTAACAACTTTTTTCGGAATGGACGAATTCTTTTCATATGCAGTGTATAGGTCATCAAAACTAGGGAGTCCGAAAGAATCATAAAGTCCAGGTACATCATGCGGAGAGAAAAGCGTGATCTCACCATCTTGAATAAATCTTTCATAGAACAACTTAGAGATTTGAATAGAGTAGTCAAGTTTGCGAACTCGGTTGTCTTCAGTTCCTTTGTTATTCTTAAGAACTAGAATGTCTTCGATTTCTTGGTGCCAGATTGGGAAGTGGACTGTCGCGGATCCACCTCGTATGCCATTTTGCGTGCAACATCTGACAGTTGCTTCAAACTTCTTGAGAAATGGTACAACACCCGTGTGTTGAACTTCTCCCCCTCTGATTTTACTGTTGATGCCACGGATTCTACCAGCGTTAATGCCGATTCCCGCCCTCTGTGCAACGTATCTGCCAATAGCCATATCGCTACTAAAGATAGAATCGAGGGTGTCATCAACATCAACAAGAACACAGCTAGCGAATTGTCTAAGTGGCGTCCTAACACCTGCCATAATGGGGGTAGGGATGTTGATTTTGTGCTTTGAGATTGCGTCATAATACCTCTTGACATATGACATTCTAGTTTCTTTTGGATACTCTGCAAAAATAGTCAGAGCAATCATCATGTACATAAACTGTGGAGTTTCATATACACCACCACTGCTTCTATCTTGCACGAGGTACTTATCAACGACTTGGCGTAGACCTGCATAAGTGAATAGCATGTCACGGTCATGATCAATCCAACTATCAGCTTTTGCAATTTCTTCTTGAGAATACTTGTTGTAAATATCACTATCATATACCTCAGCGGAAACACAATCAATAATATGCTGCTCCAAAGTAGGAAGTTCTTTCATTTTTCCATACAGTTGCTTACGCACAGAAAACAAAAGAAGACGGGCTGCGACATACTGATAGTTCGGATGATCCAAATCAATCAAATCAGAAGCAGAGCGAATCAAAATCTCCTGAATCTCTCCAGTTGAAATTCCATCATAAAACTGAATACCAGACTTCATTTCAACTTGACTTGCAGAGACACCTGCAAGACCTCTGCAAGACTCTTCAACCATCAAATGCATCTTGTCTAGGTCAAGAGATTCAATTCGACCATCACGCTTTTGTACCTTTGTTCCGTTGCTCATATTTTCTTCCAGGTAGTAAATTTAAGTTTTGCTTCTAATCCAGAATAAGTATTTAATTCTATCATGGATTGAACATCAAGTCCAGATAAAATCATATCATTGATATCCTTCTCTTTTAGGAA
>OGVZ01000018.1_pt1 | contig 20519 bp, 40 predicted proteins | sample 1575881 | NCBI WGS metagenome assembly OGVZ01 (sample SAMN07581520, study PRJEB24739) | freshwater metagenome | place: Singapore | collected 2015-01
TAGTTACTGAAAGAACATTCCGCATCATTTTGATTGCATTCACAAGACATTCAACATCATCAGTGCGAATGTCCTCGTCAAGTGCGATAGTAAGGGAACGAATCCGAGCAGTCATTGGAGTTTGGTTGATTACTTGGTTATTATAGGGTGGATTGGGGGGAAGTGGAAGGAGTCTTATGCCAGTTGGTCAGGTGTCCTGAAAAAGGTTGTTATAAAACTCAATGTCCCCGCGATTGAGTGGATGTTTATCATCCCATTCACCGATTTCTTTGGATTCAATAGACATTACTTGTGGAAAAAGGTATTCAAAGTCCTCCCTAAAAGTCTCTTTACATACCCCAATATTTTCGTGGTCCAATACAAGAAGTTCAACTTTGTATGCTTTCATAATCAGTTAGGAAGATTGGAAATAAAGGATTGAAGGTCGGCAGGCATAGCATCAGCAGGAATCTCAGCAGCACGATGCCGAATAATATCTGCGAGTGCTGCCTTATGTGCTGGATCTGCCTTGATGTATTCAAATTGCATATTTTGCAATTCTTGAACAGCACCAGTTCGGAAGGACTTTGATTGCTCAAAAGTGTTCCTGCGAACATCTTCAAACTTTGGATTGAAGAATGAAGTGAAGATCAGTTCATGGTATGCGACACCCCAAGTCAGGGCACCGATACCAATTACACCACCAACAATAGCAAGAATGGGTTTCATTTTGTAGATACTCCAGTGTTTTTGAAAATAGCGTTAGCAAGAAAGATAATAGCAAAGTTCTGCCAGAAGGTCAAAGATACATTGAACCAAGACAGAATCAGTCCAAGCAACCACGCTTCAAAAAATAGACCAGCAGTGGCAAGGACAAGCACACCAAAAGCAACACCAAGAGCAGTAGAAATTTTCATCGGGTTTGTTGATTACCTTGTTATTATAGCACCTTCAAGTCCACCTTGAATAAAAAGGGGACACCTTTTCAAGTGTCCCCAACATAAGTTTTGGATAAGAAGGAAACTTATCAAACCCCCTTCACTCATTTAGTTCAAACCAATGCGGTTTGACGAGTGAATGCAACGATTTTGTTTGCGTTTGTTTTTTGTCCCGTCAACAGATAATACATACACCCCAGTCGAAACCTGTCGTTCCCAAGTTAGTGGAAACGGGGGTAGTCGAAACCCCGTCCTGAAATATAGAGGTCTTATCCTCTTGAACACTTTATATAGTAGCACACATTTCAATTAAATTCAAGAGAACATTTTCAGAATATTTATTTTTAGCAAAATTTAAGGTCGTGCTAATAAATTGTATGTTTCCTTTTATATATCCTTTGGAACTATCAATTCTATCTAAACTAGCAATTAGATTTGGGTTTGATTTATCGTGAGATTGGTCAGTTAGAGGCAGAACTAATTTTCTTTTCAAATATGGACACTTCCCCTTTTGATTTTCCCAAACCTCTTTTAAATATTGCAAATCAATATCACAGTCCCTATTTTTAGATTTGCTTCTATTTTTGACTTTTTTTAATGTCTCCCTGAAAGGGGAATATTCATCTTTATTACTTCCACTAAACTGCTTTATAAATTTTTTGTTTTCCTCACTTTTTCTCCAGTTATCTAAATGTGAAGTATCAAAACTACTAGAACATTTCAAACTACAAAAAAATGGAGTTCCCAATTTAATTTTTCTATTGTATTCACTTTTAATCTTTTCAAACTGTAATCCACAATTTTTACACTTACAAGTAACCATAGTACTCTCCACAACTATAGTTATTTATATTATTCCCTTACTCTCCACTGATGGAAGCATCGAGTCTCGAACTCGAAACCTCTTGAATGCAAATCAAGTGCTCTACCAATTGAGCTATGCCCCCGTATAAGAAAACTATTTAGTTTTCAGTGCTCAAGAGAGGACTTGAACCTCCAAGTCTTGCGACGGCAGATTCTAATTCTGCTGCGTATACCATTCCGCCACTTGAGCAAATGAGTAACGAGTGCCCGTCACCCGCAGAAGACACTTTCTGCAATTTTCACTGCATTAGAGGGCAGTGAATAAGATAATAAGGCAGGTGAGGTATCATCCTTAACGGGTCAGGTGCTTATGTTGCTGATGTTAAGGTTCCCATTCTCCTTTTACTTTCCAGACCTTATTATCTAACAGAGGAGGCCATCCCCCTGACCTAAGAAAACTTAGGATTTAGTAGGAAGTCCCAGACATTTCCAGTCCTTCCAACTCCACACCTAGGTACTGCCCCTAGCATTTTTACTGATTAACAGTCAGTTCCGTTCGCTTGCTCGGTCGTGTGGAATAAGTGTGCCGCAGATCGGGAATCGAACCCGAACTCCAAGTGTATTGTCTACCTGTCCTGACCACTAGACTATCAACGGCATTTGGTGGCGGGGGGAGGAATCGAACCTCCTACCTGAAGCTTATGAGACTTCTGTGCAACCGTTACACTTCCCCACTATTATCCATCATATACTCAACGGTATTTGCAATATCACTCATTGCATTACGTAAATCTGATTGCTGACCAGATTCTTGCTTTATAATGGGTCGATGGTCATCAACAAGTGTCCATCTCCATTGTTTGAATGAATTACAATACCAGAGATTTATTTTCATAAAAAGTATTTTATTATAAATTGCTCTTTCGAGCAAGTCGGGATAGAAGGTACTGCCCCCTCTTCGCTGCTTCCCAAAAGCAGAGTTATACTTTTCTACTATATCCCGTGGTGCCCGATATAGGTTCCGCCCCTACCGATGCCTGCTTGTAAGGCAGGTCCCTTCACTAGCTGGGTCATCGGGCAATTAAATGATTCCTGTATGAATCATTATTATGACAAATCCTTTTGGATTTGTCAAGAGCCCCCAGCGAGGATTTGCACCCGCGACTATCGCTTACAAGGCGATTATTTTAACTGCTAAAACTATGGGGGCATTTTGCTCACAATGAGCAAAGGAAAGTCAGGGATTCGAACCCTGGGAGGCTACTAACCTCATTTGTTTTCAAGACAAACACCATAAACCACTCGGTCAACTTTCCAATATGACAATCATACTATATGTAGTACTAATTGTCAAGAGTTCTCTGGAGGATTAACATTAGATGTTTTATCTCTATAGTTTTTTCTCCTATAAATGTTTCTTTGCGTATTTTTTGATTTTTTATTTTTTACTCCAAATGTGTCAGTTTGACTATGGCAATTTGGACATAGCATTCTTATATTATCTTTTGTATTGTTGTCTGGATTGCCATCAATATGGTCAAATTGAAAAGTAATTGGTTTACTATTCCATTCTTGTATGCCACACAACAAACATTTATGATTTTGGTTTTCACTAATCCATTTTTTTGCAACTTTAGGAGGAATTCCTTTTTTACTATCATATTCACCATTTAACCATTCGGTTAAAAGTTTATTTGATTGATACTTTTGTTGGCATTTATTAGAGCAATACTTACCAGTCTGTTTAGATGGACTGAAAGAAAACTCAACTCCGCAAGTTAAGCAGTTGGACTTCATAATAGTTAGAGCAATTGAGTTAAGAGAACAGGCACAGGATAGAAGACTTGAACTTCTACTAAAAGTTTTGGAGACTCTCGTGCTACCAATTACACCAATCCTGCTTGTAGGGAATAATCCCAGTGCCCCCAATCGGACTCGAACCGATAAGTCTTGCGACGGAAGTTTTTGAGACTTCTGTGTTTACCATTTCACCACAGGGGCATTTAGTAAAGAACGAATCGAACGTTCAAACCTTGTATACAGGTCATCATCCAGACTTACTACATTTGATCAAATGTTCCACTACGTCTAGTGGAATGTCCATGAGAGGATTCGAACCTCCAACAAATAGATCCTTAGTCTATTGCCTCTTCCATTGGGCTACATGGACGAGTTCCCAAGTCAGGGGTCGAACCTGAACTTTTCTGAGCCAAAATCAGACGTGTTTCCATTACACCACTTGGGATTAGGAGTCTCTGATAGGATTCGAACCTACGATGAAAGAAGTTTTGCAGACTTCCGCATTCGACCACTCTGCCACAGAGACATTGAACTATCAAGGATTACTTGATAGTTGAGAGCCCAATGTCAGATTCGAACTGACGACCTTCTGTTTACTAGACAGATGCTACTACCACTGAGCTAATCGGGCGGGGTGTCGTATGAGAATTGAACTCATCTCCTCTGTTCCACAAACAGATGCCTTAACCACTAGGCTAACGACACATGGCAGTAGATGGATTTGAACCACCGACTATAGGCATATGAGACCCGTGCTCTGCCAGACTGAGCTATACTGCCAAGGCGGAAGTGGTTGGATTCGAACCAACGGTGCCAATTACTTGACACGGAATCTTAGCAGGATTCTGCGATAATCCTCTCTGCCACACTTCCTTAATGTTGCCTTGAATTATCCTAAAGTTGTTTTAGGTTGCCTCAAAGCAACAATGGAAACAACTGGACTCGAACCAGTGGTCTTTCGATTATCAGTCGAATGCTTTACCAAGCTAAGCTATGTTTCCAAGGGGGGAACAGTCGGACTTGAACCGACAACACCAAGATCTTCAATCCTGTGCTCTACCAATTGGAGCTATGTTCCCAAGGTATTCCTGAAGGGATTTGAACCCTCGTTTCCGCCTTGAAAGGGCAGCGTCCTAACCATTAGACGACAGGAACTTAATGCTATAACCACCAAGGAGGAATACTCCATCGGCAGCATAGCAACGACGATGAGGGGATTTGAACCCCCGACTTCTACCGTGACAGGGTAGCACTCTCACCACTGAGTTACATCGTCAAATGGAGCGGACTACGAGATTCGAACTCGTGACATCAACCTTGGCAAGGTTGCGTTCTACCACTGAACTAAGTCCGCAAGGTGAGAGAGGAGGGAATCGAACCCCCGATGGTTCTTATGTACGTGTTTTACAGACACGGACTACACATATTGCCGACAGTAGCCACTCTCCCAAATCCTCTTATGTGTTTATCGATATTAACGTAGTGAGTGGGTTAAACACAAGATGCCCTTTTGATACTCACGTTCCCTAACACCAATTTATGTTGGATTCTTAGTTTCATACGTTAAGTGGTCGAAAACACTATGGCATTAAGAGGAAATGCCTCGACTCCGAAGAGTCAATGGGTCCGGTGAGACTTGAACTCACAACCTTCGCCTTAAAAGGGCGCTATTCTCACCAATTGAATTACGGACCCAAATAATAAGGAATTTATATTCAGTTGTCAATGTGCTGGTGGTCTCTCAACCACCCCTTAAGAATACCACGGAACCCGTTGCGGGGCAAGTGGTTTGTGCCAGTTCCAGAAGTGGACCTGAGCACTTGGGGTCTCGTTCCCCCACCGACTCATGTAATATACCAGGGTTTGACCCTTAACGGAAAATGATACGACCAGTTGAACAAGTGGCACAAGGCATAAAAAAAAGGGAGAACCTTTTGGATTCTCCCTCTTGATTGCTTTTATGGTTTGTTCTTTTAACTTTGACTTACCATATTTGCAACCAAGAGGGATTCTCCCATAAACCAGCAGGTAATGGGACGATAATCACTCTTTGGTTGTGTATGAAGGTTAGTCATTGTTTTAAGTCGTTGTTTTATTTATAAGGTCAAGAAGCAACTTTTTCTGCTTTTCTAGCATTCTTTGATTCAGAGATTTCTGCTCTACGGGATTTAGCAAGTTTTGCAATTTCTTGAAGTGCTTTTCTTGCTCTGGTTCCAGCAGAACCATTACCCTTTTCAAACTTTTCATCTTCCAATTTCCAAGTTTCAAAAGCAGAAGCAATTTGATTTACAGTTTCAGACATAATCGTTATAAAAAATAAAATAATTACTAATTATATATCAAATTAAATAATTGTCAACTATCAACCTTGAATGTATGAATCGACGATGGCATCAACCCATCCTTCACTCATATTTGCCATAATTGCGTTTGCTGCTTCTTGAGTTTCTGCATAACCCTCATCAATGAGGTGAGCAAGAACTAAATCATAAAGGTCAAACTCTTCTTTACGGACAATCTCTGTACTTGGTTTTCCTTTCTTTCTTGGATAGGTAACTGCTTGTGGTTCACCAGCACCCTTTACAACACGAGTAACTTCAGCAGCATGACGGCTTCCGTACTCTCTTGCCATCTGACCAGTCATTCTCTTAGCATAGGGCTTTTCACGATTCATTCTTTGTGAAACAGTTTCCTCTTCTGTTCCACCCTCTGTTTTTTTTCTCTTAAGGGTTGAAGATGGAGTTGCTCTATCTTTCCAGTCCTTGAACTTTTCTTCAGGACCATAACCTGGTTTGTCCTTACCTGCTTCTTTTCTTTTCTTTTCTGCCTTTGCAGCATCTGCTCTCACTTCTGCTTGAGTTGGACCTGCTTTATATGGTTTTACACCAGGTGCTCTTTCTTCTTGAAGATAAGGAGATGTATAAGGCCAACGATTCATCACATCGTGCTCCTCGGAAGCAGCTTCTGTAAGAATTTGTTGGGAAAGATAAGAAATGTTCTCTAAATCCTTATAATTCATTGACTTAAATACAATTTGTATATAATTTATTTATATAATTGCATTCAAATCATAATTGGTGATTAACAACTCAGTCTTTACATTGTCCTGAGTACCTTTTTCACCACGATGAACCATAGAGTACCGAAGTTTCCACTTATTGAGAGTGTACTCTTTATAACGATTTAACAACCAATCATTAAGATTGTAAGTAATCATAAAACGATGAGGACACTTATCTACATCATCTGCAAATCTTTCGTGCGAGAATGATGAGTGCAATTTCCTTCCCGTTCCATAAAGAAAATCTTTAATGTCGTAAGGAGGGTCAAGAAAGACAAATACGTTATCACCAGCATCATTCATCACTGGTTCATAATCAATGTTTGTGATTTTCCAGTCTTTAATAATGTATGAATACTTTGGAAGTTTGTCAATACCAACAAGAGAAAAGTTAGAACGTGATGCTTGAACTGAAAACGTAGAGTTCTCAGTCAAACCAGAATAAGAACACTTGTTTAGAATGAAAAAAGCAACTGCTTGTTCAAAAGGTTCCAGAGTTTCAATGTCACTTTGATACCGATTAAACAAGTCTTTATGTGCTTCATCATCTCCATTTACTTCTTCTTTGATTGCTCTCAACCTTTCTGATAATGCTTGACCATTATCACGAAGTTGAACCCAGAAGTTGTAGAGGTAAAAGTATTTGTCATTGACCCAAATCGGAACCTTTGGGTAGTTTTGGGAAATCATTAAAGAAATGCTTCCACCACCCAAGAATGGTTCACGGAACTCTTTGAAGTCACTTGGAAACCAAGGTGCAAGAGTTTTGAGTGCTTTACTCTTGCCTCCGGGGTAACGCAAGCAGCACTTAAGCGGAAACTGTTTCATAACTTGTATCTATTTGTTCGAATATAGTTTTGATTTTTTGTTTCCTTCTTTCTCCAAGATAAGGAAGCATAAGTTCAGTCCAAAGTATAGCAGGTTTTCCAGAAATATTCAAGGTCCAAATAGGTTTTTGCCCTAATTCTCTATGCTTAGGAGTATCAGTATAAGTGATTTTTCTTCCATCCATTATCTTAGCAACTCTTAGCATTATGTCTTCATCAGTCATTTGTATAGACATTCTCATATGTTCCTTATCAACATATGATTTATTCATTTTTTTACATAATCTGCTTCTTGCTTTTTTGAATTGCCAAGTCCCTTCACCTTCCCATATTCCACACAACCAAGCAAGTTCTGTTTCAGTTGGAGGATTGTGATGATATTGTGCTCTTTTTAATTTCATATAAAATAAGGTAGTTTCCACCTTTATTTATAAGGGGAAACTACCAACCTCACATTAACGATTCTTAATCCAGTTAATCATCGTCTCACGAAGAAGATCAGACAGTCTATCAGGAGATGAAGGGAAAGTAAAGTTCTCAATATCCAAATCAAGAATAGTTAATTCTTCAATAGGAAACTGAACCATCACACCATCACCTTTGCTTACATAATACTTCTGTGCTGTTTCACGAGAAGCAATAGCAACTCGATAAGCATCACGGTCGATAATCATTACATAATCAAACTTGTCTTCTGTTTTATATCGATTAAATGCAACTTCTGTTACATCCCCCCGATAGTTTTTCATCTTAATGTCTTTACAGGTTCCATCTTTTTTGAAGAAACCTTTCAGGAACTTTGCTTCAATGCGAACAAGTTCTTTAAGAACTTTCAAGAGAAAATCAACACCATCTTCGTCAATATATTCAACCTGTGAAAAACAGGCAATAGCAAGTTCAAATACTTTTGCCCTCAGGAAATTGTCCGAGTTGCTCTTAAATCCTTTATCGGAATAAGCATCCTTGACTGCCCCAAAGATAAGGTTCCAGTCAAATTCAGTTTCACAGATTTTTTTAAATTCAGTAGTCGTAATCATAAGTTAGATAATTCTATAAGTTAGATTGTACGATTTGCCCTTTCGGGCAATACCCGTAGTCGGATTCGAACCGACCCTGGAAGCATTTTAAGTGCTCTGTCTCTTCCGCTGGACTACACGGGCAAGGTGGTTCTGGAGAGAATTGAACTCTCTTCTTACACTTATAAGGTGTAGGCTTTAACCAATAAGCAACAGAACCGTGGTGGGTATGGGACAATCATAAGGCAAGAACCTCAGATTGTCAAGTGCTCGTTGTGGGAATCTAACCCACCTTCGATCGTTTATGAGACGATTGCATTCGGACAGATTGCTAAACGAGCAAGGTAGAAGTGGATGGATTCGAACCATCTCAAAGGCCCTAATCTGGGGCAAATCGTTTATAAGACGACTCTGACTACCAAGTCTCACTTCCATAAAAACCCAAGTCAATTGTAGAGGACTTGGAACTCTTTGTCAAGTAGCAATCAAAGTCCCATCTTTACGAAGTTCAGAAACAAGTTTTCCAACACTTTCTGCACCTTTGACTTTTTCTTTCACAAGAGTCAAATCGTTGCAGTTAAAGACATAAACTTTGTCTGGTTTGTAGGTATAAGCAATTCCTACTTGATTTTGTTCATCATCAAACTGAATCTTTGCAATAGCAGAAGAATCAGTGAACTCAAGAACTTCCATCAGTGCCTCTCTTGATTACCTAGTAATCATAGCACCTCTTGGGGTGCTTGGCAAGACTGGTGGACAGATGCCGAGGTGTCCCCCTCAATTATTAACTATAAGATTATACCAAGTTTCACTCATACCTTCAATAATCTTATCTGCAGATTCATTATCATCGGCATAACCTTCTGCAACTAAGTGCTCCACAACTTTTGAATAAGTTTTATAAGTTTCTTGCAGTTCTCTTGGTGTTGGTTTCATCTGACTACTTTTTTCTTTTATTTATTTGTTTTACCACCCTCTGCTCTTTTCTTTCTTCCAGCACAATGTGCTTTTTGTGAAAATCCTTTTGGATTATTACAATCAATACTTCTTTTGTAACTCTTACTCCAATCCTCTTCAAGTTGATACTCTTCTTTCTTTTCTAATTTCTTTGCGAGGTCAATCAGTTCTTTAGGTGTTCTTGTTGGTTTAGGTCCAATTCCCTTTCCTTTTTTTTCTTGCCTTTTAGCAAATGAAAGAATATCTTCTTTCACACAACGATTATAAGTCTTTCCAAATAACTTTTGTGTGCCTTTCTTCTTATAACCAGGCCAACACTTCTTTGCTTCTTGAATAAACTCTTGATATGTCTTCATCGTTTTATTCTTATTTATTCTTTGGTTTGCGAATCATTGGATGAGGAGCAATATCTTTGTCCTTATTATCTTCAAACCCGTGTTTAGTATAAAAAGATTTTAATTTATCCTCATATCCTTTTTCTGGGACTGGCTTTACACTCACTGGCAATTTATGCTTATCTGCATATCTTGTAATACCACGAACAAATCTTGTTCCTTTACCTGCTTTTCTCTTTCCGTGCTTAACATCAATCAAACCAAGATAAATGTGATTTTTCTTTTCATCTTCTCCTGGTCTATATTGAACATTGAAATTAGAACCAGGATTGTTTCTGTTCCAATTTCTGCTCATCGTTTTCATTACCTCATCGTGAGATTTTGCTTCAGCCTCAATGATGAATTCTTGAAATGTTTTCATTTATTATTTTCCTCCCGTTCTTTTCTTAATCTTTGTCTGTGTGCGGCAGAAAGTAATCCTTTATGTCCAACGTGTTCAATGTCTTTCGTTTTTCCTTCCAATTCGTGTGCTCCACCTGCTCTATGACGAATCCCTCTTCTACTCTTACTTTCTGGAGTTTTATCTGTTACTGCACCCATTATATTCTTTGGATGATGTCCGTGATATATTCCTTGTGCTGCATCTCTTTTTACTCTTTCTTTCCATTCGGCATCACTCATAGATGATTTAATTTTTGCAGAGTAATGAGTTGGGGTAATGTGATGTGCCTCAAGTCCTGCTCTTTTTAATTTATTTGCCTTTTTTGCTGCTGCTTGTTTTTCTTCATCAGAACTCAAAGTAGCAATTCTTTCTGCTCTTGCCTGTCTCTCTTTAACACCACCCTCTTTTGGTTTTAATCTCCACTTTGGATTTTCAGTGCTTCCTGCATTATTAGCATAATATCCAGATGGGATTCCACTATGATGTTTTTCAAGTTCTGCTCTACTTGAAAATGTTGGTTGTCTTGCTTCAATTAAATATGATTCTTCTACAAATTCTTTAAAAGTCTTTTTCTTGACGTTTCTTGCAACAACTCTTCCGTGGTCAAGATTTCTTTCTGCTTCTCCCCTTTTCTTGCCAAACATTTGCATAAGAGCAGTTCCAGGTGCTTCGACGTGTCCTGTTCTTACAAAATCTTTTGGTGACTGTGCTGCAGATGCGGCAAGAGTTGCCAATAAAAATGCATTGGCAACTTTTTCTCTTTTTCTTGCTTCGTCAAGCATTTATATACATCAAACCCTGATATATTTATCTTACTCACACAATGAACTACCTCTCCAATTCTTTGGAGGTGGTGGATCGCATTTTCCCTCCAAGGATCTAACCATCAGTTCAGTGAATTTTTCCATTTTTTCGGCAGAAACTGTTTGTGGTGCATATGTAATTGCTTCTTTGAGTGCAACAAGTTCTTGATATTCCTCAGCAGAAAGATTGGAAGTTCCTGTTTTTGAAAGTGTCATAGTTTCTTTACGAATTTGTTGAAATCCTAACATAATATCTAGTAAAACCCTGATTTCTTAATAATGTTTTTAGAGTTGCTTTACTTTACTTAACAAACCCATCAAGAGCATCAAGATCATCTTTGAGTTCTTTTTCTACTTTTTTGTCGTGATAGTAAGACCACAGAGAATTATGCACCTCCATAAGATGGTCTACCCAGAAGCCTTGCGGATAAATTCCAAGTTTATCCATTAGACCTCTATGACTACAACCTTCCTTTTCGGCATTACACATAATCAAACAGATTGCCTGAACCATATCAAGTTTATCCTGCTCAGGAAGCATAAAATACTTTCCTACAGCACGTTGCTTTGCTTCCTCATTTTCTTTTTGAAGTTGTTTGCAGGCATCACTATCCCACCATTCTTGAATTGCCTTTCCAAATTCATTAGGTTCTGTCATTTCTTATAAGACTCCAAAATCATCATAATATCTAATGCACAATCAGGTGGTAGATCTCCCTCATGATCACCATTTGTTGAAAAACGAAAAGAATATACATTCTCCTCATCATTCCAATAAGAATTGTCTCTCCAATAAGTATTTTGGTCTTCTTGAGGAACAAACATTCCCTGATCTACACCCTCATATTTTGAGAGAGTAACCGCATCAATCTTTTTTTGAATCTCAAAAATTTTATCAAATAAATTAGTTTTCATTTCATTCCTTACCAAAAAATGTACCAAAAAATCCCGAATCCCCTGGTCTGCGAGTTTCTAATTTATCAAGCAAAGAATCAGTTGCCTGAAGAGATTCAATACGATTGATAAGATCAGCAATTACTGAAATTACCATAGGTCGTTCATTTTTTGCTGCCCAGTGTAGAGCATTTCGCAGAGAACCTTCAGCATCATTAAGATTCTCTTTTACTTGGTCAGTTAGCATTTGATTCCTCACATTTTGTATAAAAGATTCCATTCACATAACAGGACTTACCTGCCTCATAGTATTTTATCACAGATTGGTTCGTCTGGGATTGGGTATTAACATTTTTTATATGACAAAAAATGTTACTCCAACAGAGTAAAAACTCTATCATCAACACTCATCCATTGAAATTGGTTCTGCAATCTTACGAAGAGTATAAGACCCGTCACCATTATCATCCCACTCAATTTTATCTCCTTCAGTAAGATTTGCTGCTTCTAGAAGATCATCTGGGAATAGAACATAATATTCACCACTTGGATCCATTTCAACAGGAAGTTGCCATTTCATTACCTTATCTTTTTTCTCTGGTGGAATCCAAAAACCATCATCAGTCATTTTCCAACCAGAGTCAATTGCCTCTTGATAATTCATATCAAGTTTTTCTTGCTTATCATAATACTCTGCCTCACGCAGGTTATACTCACGACATTTTTTTTCTTCTATATGTTGAACACTACTTACAGTTGAACCTTTATATTCGTCTTGAGAGGATTTGTTTTCCCAAAAATCATTCCAGGCACCTTTACATTCTGGTGATGAGTCATCCTTATCACATACAAAAGGTTTCTCATAAGAACTGATGTGTCCTTTACCATTACCATTCAGTAGAGCAAGAAGTTCATATGCAATACTAGCATGATGCTTATGATGATAATAAGTTTCTTCAACTACTCCTTTAATTACATCATAAATTTCATGTGGTGTTGCCTCTGCCGCAGAGAGTGCATCATAAACCCAGTTCTCAAGTTGGGAAAGAGAATACTTTTTGTAATCATCCATTATGATAGTCCTTGATTGCTTGTTCAATAATGATTTGAATTTCTTTTGATGTCATAGAATTTAAAAAATTCCATTTAGGGTCATCTTTATTCCACTCAAGAGTATAAGACCCATCCTCATTTTGATTAATCTTAAGAGAATCAATCTCTTGGTTTTGGTTTTGCACAGTCATCACAATAAAAACTAAATCCTTCTTTAAAGTATTTTACCACCGGAAAGTGGTTTTTATCAAGTGGTTTTGTCTCACCACATTTTCTACAAATCCTTTCCGTATTGCTTCTTTGCCTTTTTGAGTTCTTTGAGTTCTGCCTTGATTTCTTTATAGGCAGATAGGGAGTCAATTTTTCCACCCATTTCAAGGGCAATGATGATATCAACTCTTGTACCAAAGTGTGAAAGTGCTTTTTCAAAGTCATTGAGGTCACTGTACATCTTTACTATCAGTATTCGCAACAATATCTATGCGAGCATCAAGAGCACGAATGTTTTCCATAATTTCATAAAGAACATTCGTGGTCTCAATGTTTTCCTCTTTGAGAGTGATAACTTCCTTTTCTAACTCATAAACTCTTTTGTAGAGTTCATCCATTATAAGAGGTTCGTCAAATCCCCATTTCTTTTGAAACCAGTTTGTTGCAATCATAATACACCTACAGATTTAAGATATCGTCTATATGCCATATATCTTTGGAGAGATGGTGTGACATTAAGACTTTCACAACATCTAATGTATGAGGTAAATTCGTACCAGGGTGCTGTTGGGTCGGTATCACTCATAATTTACCTCCTACTTGCCCTTCATAAGTTTGGGATTCAGGGAAACCCTCCTGCCGTCCCTTAAGATAAAATCTCGTCGCTGCGATACACTGGTCTTTAGTGAGAGATGTGACCAGTCCGTTGCCTTCAAGGTCGGTTGAGTCCCAGAGTCCATATTTTTTCTCTTGAATGTAGAAGCAGTCGTCAATTAATTCACTCATTTTCTTTTGTTTTTCCTACTGTAAATCCCAAATAAATCAAATAAAGACCAAATAAAACATCAAACCAATCAATTCTCATCTTTTTTTAGTCTAGGATGAGGTGCATAAAGAGGACCAGGATAATTACCAGCAAATTTAGCAAGTTCTTTAACTGCTTTCACTGTCTCTGGAGTTTCTTCCCATTCCCAAGAGTTTCCGTTTTTATCAACAAAAGTGCGAGTCGTCATAGATGTTTATAAACCTCAATAAAATTTGCGTGTCCCTTCCATAGTATACCACCAATTATGATGAAGTCAATTAAAAAAAGAAAAATCAAAAAACATACAAGATAAAATTTATCATCATATTGTATTTTCATTTCTCACTCCATCTACTTGAATGTAAATTGTAGTTTTATCATTCCAATGCCGAATTACACCAAAACATATGAGTAAGTTTGTAATCAGATAAGTTGCAAAAATAATAGTTCTTATAATTGCAACTTTATCTGCTTCTTTATTATTTTTTCCTTGTTTTTCTCCCAGTGCCTTGCACCATATTCTCCACATCTGTCCCTGGTTTAATGAATAGTTGATAATCTTTTTGTTTGAATTTACACCGAGTAATATACTTCTCAGCGTGATTCATATTTTGAAAATAACACTTTTTAGTATCTTTTAGTTCTTTTCCATCTTTATGTATAACCAAAACAGGAAACTGAGTATATGGAAATGATTGTTTATCTGTATCTGTTGTCTTTGTTTGTGGTTTTTTAGTTTTTGGTGCTGGTTTCTTTTCTGTCATTTTTTTATCCAACGATTCTGTAACAGATTGTGGCATTACCTTTTCTTGGTGAAGCAATGTGAGCAAAAGCAGAATAAGAGAGGTCTAGGTCTGCGTGAGAATATGGACCCCTATCATTAATACGAACGATTACTTGTCTACCATTGTCTTGATTGGTCACTCTAATTTTAGTTCCCATAGGAAGGTAAGGACTAGCAGCAGTCCAACGATAAGCATCAAATGTTTCTCCGTTTGCAGTACGTTGTCCGTGAAATCCATCACCCAATCCATAAAAAGTTGCAATCCCACAAGTGAGGCCTGAAATCAAAATAGTTTCAATCATTAGAATTTTCTTCTTTTTCCTGTTCCTCTAGTTGTTTATTTTCTTCTTCACGTTCATAAGCAAGTTCTAACATTTCTTCGTGCGTTAGAATTTTTGATTCTTGTTCCATAGGACCTCTTAACTCTCCTCATATTATAACACCCCTACCCATAGGATGGGAGGGGTGATGGACACTATTTGAGGTGTCTCACATTGTATGTGGTTTTTCAATCTCTTGTCTGTGTGCCAGTTCACGATGAACGTGTGCTCTATGTCTCATACCAGCACGAACTTGTGCTTTGGTATACTCGGCAGAACGTTGTTTATCGGCAAGTATTTTCTTTTGGGCTGACTCTACTTGTTCTAAAAAATCTTGAAAAGTCTTCATTTTGAACTTTTTCTTTTATTTATTTTAGAATCAATCTCTTTGCCTCCAATCTTCTGGTTTATCTCCAGAAAAAAAGTCTACGATATCATCGGCACCATTAAAACGACTACGATGATTTGTTGGGTCTGGGTCCCCCAAGTCAAGGGCATTGAGAAATCCATCTAAACTATCTTCAGTCATGTCGGGGTTTGATGCTTTTCTTCTTGCTTTTCTTAAGATTGATGCTGCAGAATGATTGTGTTGTGCTAGTTTTTCTGCCCAAATCATATCTTCCAATTGCACTTCTTCTTGTTTTTCAATTCTATCACATATAAACTCTAAACGAAGTCTGTAGTTTGATGAAAGCATAGGAGTACCCAGATATAGTGTATTTAGTTTATGCGAGTTTATAGTCTTCTTGGTAGTATCCTGAGACTACACGATCATAATTTGCGGTTGGGCAATTGGAAAGACGATGATGAAGATGATTCAACCCCGAAATTTGATAATCCTCATACTGATTATCCTGAAGAATCCCAATCAAGTGCTTTCGTTCGTTTGATGTTTTAGGATGTCGAAGAGCACACTTACCAATGTAATCAATTTTGCGCCAGGTTCTGGACATAATCCGATCCTCAATTACTTTACTATTTTAATCCTTTTTGTTCTTTTCGTCAAATTCTTTCATTAATTCTTCGGCAAGTCTCATAGATCTTCTATGAATTAACCAACGAACAATAAAGTTATCTGGTGAATGAGTAATCCACCATTTAGTCTTTTCATATTGAACTCTTACAAGTTGTGTGAGCATATAAAATCCTCTTGCGACTGATTGATCTGTAAGAATCAAATAGGCAATACAAAAGAATATAATAAAGTATATGTAAGAAGAATTCATTTTTTTATATCCTTTATAATGACTGGGCAAGAAGGAACAATTTTTTTAAGTTCTTCTACGACTTGTGCTTTTTGTTGATTGGTCAATCCAACCACATTAGTTACATTGGCAATCAACTGAATAGCTTGAGAACAAGACACAATGGTTGTTGATAAAATCAGAGCAACCATAATTTTTTACTCCTAATTCTATTAATATTTACACTTTATATTTCTTAATCTAAATCAAAATCAATACCATCAACTATTTGCCAATTTAAATCAAGATCGTTCAAATAATCAATCAATGAATCTTCTCCATTAGGAAGAAGTTCATCCTCATCCAATTCAAAAGATGCCTCACAAACTGCAGGTCCATATTCTGGTGGATCATAAAGTGTTGCAGGATAAACCTGAATCATATCCTCTACAATTGCACGAACAAAGACTTTATTTTCAGTTTTTTCAATCGTTTCAATTACACTAATCATTTCAATTTACGATTTTCTTTTTGAATAAATTTCTTTGCAGTATCAAGTGTGTTGTGAACACATATTTGTTTTCCATTATAAATGGAAATAAATTTATTCCCCCAGGGAACTGCTGCCCACAATCCATTAGAACTAATGTATCCTAGTTGTTCTTCTTCCATAGTTTATCTAGAGTAATCATCAAAATCAACATCAGGATGCAAAAATTCTAGGTAGTCTTCAAACTCTACACCAAGATAATTTGCATAATCTTCAAGTTCTTTAACTTGTTCCTTCTTGAGAACTTCTTCTATATTTTGAATCATAGGACCTCCAATCAACCGTACTTAGAAATCATTTGGTCCATTCTATCTTCTCTATATTCTTCTTCTTGATGGTCTTCAGTTACATCCTGAAACTCTTCGTAAATTGTGTCTGAGTCCTTTTCTAGAAAAAGTGAAGTCATAGGTAGAAGTGCGTAGGGGGGATTTTTTATATAGCAGGGAAAGGGGAATTACCCCTGTTCCTGCGTTTCGGTTTGCTTAAACTCAGCATCAATCTTATCATACAACTCAACAAAAGTTGTTTTGGTCTCGTCATCAAAACGATTCAGACAAACCTTGATTGCTTTGTCCTTCTTACCAAAGATAGAATATGCCTTGATAATATGAACCAGACGACGAGTACTGATAACTTCATCAATACCACCATCGTTAAAGGTTTTCCTGATGATTTCACTCCAAGTACAAAGGTGCTTGATGAAATCAGTGTGCTCACCAATCATAGGAATTTTAAGAGATTCTGCCACTTTCGTCAAGATTTTGGTCTCAATGGTGAGAGTAGGATATTCTTGTTCAAAAGTAATTGCAAATCTCTCAAGCATCGCCTCATTCATAACATTAGTGCCGATGAAACGACCATCATCACTACCTTTACCTTTGGTGTTTGCAGTCGCAATAATGTTGAAACCTGCTTTGGGAGTGATGTGTTTTCCAACCTTCTTAACAAATACACCCTTGCCTTCAAGAATTGACTGAAGGCACATAATCTTATTGGATGCCAGGTCAATCTCATCCAGCAGAAGGATTGCACCACGTTCCATTGCTTCTACCACAGGACCATTATGCCACACGGTTTCCCCATTCACCAGACGGAAACCACCAATCAGGTCATCCTCATCGGTCTCAATCGTGATGTTGACACGAATCAGTTCCCGACTAAGTTGGGCACAAGACTGTTCCACACCGAAAGTTTTTCCGTTGCCAGAAAGACCAGTGATGAAAGTAGGATAGAATAGACCAGACTGAATAACTTTTTTAATATCCGAAAAGTTACCAAAGCTGACGAAGGTAGCATCTTTGTTGGGAATAAGATTTTGCACGACAGAATTCATAGTTGCCACACCAGGAACCGTATCGGAACCCTCTGCAGCAGGAGAGTTATAAGTTTCTTCAAGTTCTTGCACAGTTGCCTCCAGATTCCACTTACCTCGACCGACCTTGTACTGATTCAGGTACTTAGAGAGAGTCGCATAAGTTGTATCAAGTTCTGCTGCCACTTGTTTGACAGCATCAGCACCAAATTCGGTGCCAAATTTTTCTTTCAAAATGGAGATTGCTTGTTCGGTCATAATGTTAGATTTAGTAGGCATCGGTTTGGTTGATTACTCTGTAATCATAGCACGGAAAAAGGTATATGGGGGTATCCAATGGACAGTCCCCCAAGTGGTCAAGCAATAGTAGAAATAAAAGAACCAAGAAGTTTCTTGTTAGTCTTTTTCTTGCCCAGCATCTTACTGAAGCTAGTTTTGATTTGTGCCTTTGTTGCATTATCAGGAACAGTAAACTCTTCCTCTTGTGCAAGAGAAGAAGCAGCAATCACATTAAATTGGTCAAAACCAGTATTTTGGAATTGAACAGAGGAATTCTTTTTAAATTCCGTCTTCATTTTTTCATAATTTTCCACACCAGAACCATACCAACGGTGGCAATTCATAAAATCACGACCAGGAGTGATACGGAAGTTAATAAGATTCACGGTTTGGAACCTATCTTTTACAGTCTGCAAAAGGACTTTAGCATACTTCGGGAAGTTATCATAGTCCAGAGCAGAATAAACACGACCAGTCTTACGGTCACGAATCACAGTGCGAGGATACTTAGTACATCCAATGCCATAAATTGAATTACGTTCAACCGTCACAGAGTTTTGATATCCCTCACCATCAGTCAGGAAGATGACATTGACTTTCTGCAATTTATTCTTTGCCTGAAAATCAGGAATCAAAGAGTGAAGTGCAATGATACTTTCACCAATAGGAGAACCAGAAAGGTCCAACTGAGGAGGAACTGACCCACGACGTTTTTGATACGATTCACAAATAACCCAAATGTTCTTGAGTTGTTCATCAAGAACACGATTATTGACTTTACTGGTGAAGAAGTTCATCAAACGAAAAGAGTTTTCTGGTGCAATGACTCCAGCAACTTTTTCATAGACAGAAGGATGATTGGGTTGAATTTCAATATAAGAATGAGCATCCAAAGTGAAAGCATAAACCTCAAAGGGAATATTCACCTTACGGCAGAACCAAATGAGATTCAACAGTTGCTTATAAGCATCCAGAAGAAAATCACTCATTGAACCAGACCAGTCAAAAATGAAGATAAGACCGTGATTCTTGCCATCAGGGACCACAGAAACTTTCTTAAACAGGTCTTCGTTGAACTTATAGGTATGAAGTTTAGAAGTGTCGAGAACACCAGTGCGAGCAGTGCTAGAACGAGCATATTGGTCTGCAGACTTCTTGCACTCAAACTCCTTTACCAGATAAGAAACTTCCTTTTCTGCAGACTTTTTATACGAATTATAATTCTTAGACAATTCTTCATAAGTATCACGAACCCATCCAGAATTGTTTTGATAGTGCTCCTTTGCCTTACGATGAATAAACTCATTAGGAATAATCATTGTCTCAAGATTCATCTTGGGAAGTTCCACATAATGAGTTTCCTGAGCATACTTATCCACCAGGTCTTGGGACTTTTCATCAAAAGAACGAGAAGTCTTGGAAGTCAATTCATCTTTACTGGTTTCCCCGTGTTGATTACTTGCTTCCTGACCGAAACCACCACCATTAGGTGCTTCCATAGACTTATTCATCTCATCACCGAAAGATTCACCTTCAGTTTGAGACTGCCCCTGCGAATCTTGCTCCAGTTCAGTCTTGTTCTGTCCATCTTGATTCTCTCCTTCTTGAGAAGAAGAGTTTTGCTGAGGAGTTTCTACTTCCTCACCACCAGGACCAGACATCTCTTCATCACCATCAATAGTGGGCATAGAGTCAACTTTTTGACGTTTGTATTGAACAAACTCAACAATTTCCCGAGCAAGTTGCAGCACTTCATCAAAAGTTTCAGTTTGAGAAGCACGAGTCAAAAATTCATCCTCAGCATCACTGAAAGCAATGTTATGAAATGCACCAATCTTGAAATAAAGATTGATTCTGTCAATAAAAGTCAGTTCATCCAGGTTTTCATCTTTCGTTGAGAAGAAATCATCGTTGTTGAGTTCATTATAACCATTGTAGAAGTGTTTTGAACTACCTGGATATTTGCGTTTGAAGAGTTTTTCTACACGTATATCTTCAAGAACATTTACAAAATCGTGTGGAACTTCTGGATAATCTTTCTTATAATCAAGATTAGGTGAGTAAAGTGCGTGGGCCGACTCATGTTGCGTGAGCATTGTAAACACTTCTTCACTAGCTTTTTCCCAATTGGGCAAAACAAGAACTCGTCTATCAACATCAAATGAA
>OGVZ01000019.1_pt1 | contig 20435 bp, 6 predicted proteins | sample 1575881 | NCBI WGS metagenome assembly OGVZ01 (sample SAMN07581520, study PRJEB24739) | freshwater metagenome | place: Singapore | collected 2015-01
GAAAATTAAGATCTTCTGTTCTTGGAACAAGATTTAGAAATGGTCAAATTTTCTATCAACCAGATTTACAAACATTTAACGGAAAAGAAGTAGTTTCAACTACTCACTCTCCTATTATTGGGTGGGCTTATGATGGAAATCCAATTTATGGTCCATATGGATATTCTTCCATAACTGGAGGTTCCATTAAATCCATGGTTTCTGGTTATCAGTTAAAGTTGAAGCCAAATAGACCTAGTACTTCTTTATATCCAGCTGGATTTTTTGTTGAAGATTATGAATTTGTAGGTAATGGAGATTTGGATGAACATAATGGAAGATTTTGTGTAACTCCAGAATATCCAGAAGGTGTTTACGCATATTTTACTACTATTAATGATGGACAGGTAGATTCTTTTGGTCCATTTGAAAACTATAAATCTCCGGTATTCCCATATTTTATCGGAAATACTTACAAATCAAAATCAGAAAGTTTTAATTTCTCAAAATCATCAAATCAATCCAATATTGATATAAATGAAACTAATTGGATTCGTAATACAAAACCATACAATATAACAAATTCTAATAGTGGATACAGATTCTTATATAACCCAAATGAGATAAGAGAACAAATTTCTCATGTAAAATCTGTAACAAAGGGAACTATAAGTTCGGTTGGAATATTAACAGGTGGTCAAAATTATCAGGTGAATGATAAAATTATTTTTGATGATGTTGACCTTTCATCCAAAAAACCAATATCAAGTGTTTCTTTCATTAAAGGAAAACAGGTATCCTCTGTTAGCGTAGCTACTTCTGAAGTATCTAATGTAGAATTCTATCCACTGACAGCTAATGGAACTAAGTATGTTGCATTTTCAACTTCACCACATTCCCTGAGTAATAGAGACAGAGTAACTTTTACCTCAGATTTTGAAGATTTACAGACATCTACTGTATCAAATAGTACTAACCAACTTGTCGTATCTACAGGTATTGGGTCTACAAATTATACTGGCCTTGTAACGTATTTCAATGTAATAGGTAATTTGATAGAACCTTTTATAAAAGAAAATGATGTCTATCAAATATTAAATGAAAAGGTAAAAATATTAAACATTGATGAAAAATCTTCCAGAGTAAGAGTCCTTAGAAATATTGATGGTATATCTGGAATACAAACTTATTCCGCTGGTATTGCTGTTACTGAAGTAACTAGAAAATTCTATATTAGTTTAAATATCGATAATGAGTATGATTATAAGTTGAACAAAGAGTATTATTTTGATCCATCAGAAACTCTTGGTTTAGGAAACACATCAGGTCCTGGAATAACTACGACATTAACTTTTTCAAATCCTGGAGCTGGTATAACTCAGATTTCTATTCCAACAAGATCAATTTATATTCCTAACCATCAATTAAATTCTGGAGATGAATTAATTTATTCTTCCAACGGAGGAAATCAAATATCTATTTCTACTGATGGAGTTTCATCTTATCAACTTCCAGAAAATTCTGTTGTTTATGCAACGAGACTTACTTCAGATTTGATAGGAATAAGCTCATATCGAGTAGGATTAGGAACTACAGGTTACTATGTGGGAGTTTCGACCTCATCAGGTCTACTGTACTTTACAAATGTCGGAACTGGAAAAATCCATAGTTTCACAACTAATTACCAAAATATTTTATTAGGTAATATTTCAAAAAATAGAGTAACTGTTTCTACTTCATCAACACATGGACTTCAAATAAATGATCAAATTGATATAAGAGTATCTTCTGGAATTTCTACTCAGATTTCAGTATCATATAATGATTATAACAGAAGAACAGTCGTTAATAAATTAAATTTCTTGGCATCAGATGTTGATGTTGCTAGAAATACAATTAGTATACAAAATCATGGATTATATACTAGTCAAAAAGTAATCTATACTTCAACATCTCCTTCTGGAGGATTATTGAATGAATCAATCTACTATGTAATTGTAGTAGATAAAGATACTATTAAATTATCAGATAGTTTCTATTATTCCTCAAGAATAGAAAGAAATGAAATAAACATTACTTCATCTTCTTCAGGATCTATTTCTCCAGTAAACCCATCACTTCAACTCACGAACAAAAATACATTAATTTTTGATGTATCCAGCCCTACACTATCTTTTACCAATAATGGAGTTCTTTATTCTGCTTTCAATCTAAATTTCTATACTGATTCAGAATTTAAGAATCAATTTGATTTTACTAATACCACGAATATTGAAATTCAGAGAAATGGAAGAGTTGGTATTGATACCAATGCTACTGTAATATTGAGATTAAATGATTCCACTCCTAGAAAAATTTACTATAGATTAACTCCAACAAATTTAAATGTTGTTCCCTCTGTAAAGAAAGAAATAATAGTAGATGATGAGGTGGTTGAAAATAACACAATTAATATTGTTTCTAGTTCATATGACGGTGTTTATAACATTGTTGGGATAACTTCAAATACATTCTCATATTTAATAACAAAAGAGCCAGAAAAAACTAGTTATGATTCAACAAATTCTTCAGTATCATATGTTACAAATTCTCTAAGTGCATATGGAGAAATATCATCAGTTAAAGTAAATTATGTTGGACTTAACTTATCCGAGATACCACAAATTAAAAATATATCGTCTGATCTTGGATCTGGAGAAATCTTAGAAGTATCGACAAATAATATTGGAAGAATTTTAAAAACAAACATAGATGATATTGGATTTAATTATTCTGCTGATTATTCCGTAAGACCTACAGCAAAACTACCGGACACATTAAAGATTATTCCACAATCATCAATTAAGTCTATTGGAGTATCTTCTGTTGGAAGAAATTATCTAATTGCACCAGACTTGATCTTAATCGATGGATTGACAAATGAAGTTGTAAGTGATGTTGACCTGAGATACAATCTCGATACTAAAACTGTTGATGTTCTTAATAACACAAAATCAATCAATAATATAACTCCAACTATTATCCCAATAAACAATACTAATGGAGTTGGTATTAGTTCTATCAGATTCATTACATCATCTAAAGATGTTGTTATTACTTTAGGATCTAGTTTCAGCAATTCTGAGGACTTCCCATTTAATATTGGTGATAAAGTTCTTGTAGAAAACACCAGCGTAGGTATTGGAACAACTGCAAAAGGTTATAATTCTTCAAATTATAACTATACATTATTCACAATAGTAAATACTGATCCTAATATTGGTGGTGTTGGAGCTACAGTATCTTATAATTTGTCAAATTATTTGTCTGATGGAGAAGTACCAGGAACGTTTAATTCAATCATTTCTTCTGGAAGAATTATACCACAAAAACACTTTCCAATATTTGATATTTCTTTAGAGAAAAACATATTCAATAAAGGAGAATCTGTATTCTCAGATGATGCTGTAGGAACTGTTGTTGATTGGAATGAAGTTACAGAAACATTAAAAGTTTCTAGTTCAGATACATTTGTTTCTGGAAATGTAATTACCGGTAGAACTTCTACTTCTAGAGGATTAATTTCAAATGTAGTTGAAACAAAATCTAATTATACTGTTGGATCAGGTTCTACAGTAGTAAAGGGATGGCAAAGAGAGACAGGATTCCTTGACAATCAATTCCAAAGAGTTCCTGATAATGATTACTATCAGTATTTCTCATATGCTCTCAGATCTCAAGTTTCTTTTGACACTTGGAATAATCCCGTAAGCAATCTAAATCATACTGCAGGATTTAAGAAGTTTAGTGATCTCATTATAGAATCTTCTCCAACCACATCTGGCATTAACACAGATCAAAATCTTGGAGATGTAACTGGTATTGCAGACTTTTCTAGATTTGTTGATTTGAATTGTGTTTATGATTATGATTTAGTAACAGAAAATAATCTTGTTATTGATGGAAATATTAAGTCTGATGAAATAATTTTCGGATCTAGAGTTCTTCAGGATTATATTGAATCTGTAGGAAATAGAGTTCTTTTAATTGACGATATTAGTGATGAATTTAATAGCAATCCTAGACCAACTAGATTCAGTGTTGTTGATACTTTTGGTCTAGATTCAAGATCAATCAAATTTTTAACGTTTGTTAAGGATAAAAGATTTTCATCAGAGGTACAAGTTTCTATCGTATCTCTTATTCATGATGGATCTATTGGTTATATCAATCAATATGGAGAAGTCAATAGTTACCATGATATGGGTTCCTTCGACTTTAATATAAGTGGAACAGAGGGAAATCTTCTCTTCTATCCAACTAAGTACTCTGTTAATGATTATGATGTTAATACTGTTTCTATTGATATTAGAGATACAATAGCTTCTATTGGATCTACAGATCTTGGAGATTCGGTATTTGTCGGATCTGCGACAACTAGTATTCCATCAGGAACTTCATCAGCAACAACCATTGTTGGAATTGCATCAACTTATAGATCATCAAAAGTTCTAGTTCAAATTGGAGCTACTGATTTTTCATATCAAGAATTTGATGAAATTACCATACTTCACGATGGAACTGACATTATCCTTCAAGATTATGGTCAACTCAATACTTCAAATCTAGAGTCATATTCATCTTTAGGTATTGGAACTTATCATGCATATTATTCTGGATCTAATATCAATATTGATTTAATTCCATATACTTCTACTCCTGTTCAATTTGACGTAAATTCAGTTAGAGTGTCAATATCAAGTACTCAGTCTGTTGGAATTGGAACTGAAATATTCAATAATTCAAGAATTGAATCTAGTTATGTCGCAATATCATCAACACCAACTCCAGGAATTACCACAATATCCTCTTACAACTCAATTTATGAGGGATCCTATTATGTTGTAAGTATTGAAGATCTTACAAACAATCAATATCAAGTTTCTGAAGTAGTTGTTGTTGATGATGACACTAATGCTTACGTTGCAGAATTTGGAATCATACAAACAAATTCATCAATTGGTTCTATAGGTGCAACAGTAAAACCATCAGGAAATGTTGATTTAACATTTACAGCAAATGCAGATACTGAAGTAGAAATCAGAGTTTATCAAAATCCAATTGGTTTAGTTGATTCAAATGTTTTGAGTGACACAGTTGATTTCACAAATGCATTTATTAGAACTGGATATGGTTTCTACACTGGTGCCGAAACTGACGTTAAGAGATCTTTCAATCTAACTCATAAGAATAAACCAATTTTTGAAAGATATTTTGATGGTAGTGATTCTACTATTGTAGATATTACTAATAACACAATCAAAATACCAGAAAACTTCTTCGTAACTGGTGAGAAAGTAACATATTCTTACTCTGGAGCAGGTACAACTCAAGCTATTGGGATAGCAACAACAACAATTACTGGATTTGGTTCAACAGACAAATTACCAACATCTGTTTATATTGTTAAACTTAATGATTTGAATGTTCGGGTTGCTGCTTCTGCTTCTGATGCTCTTAGAAATCCACCCAACGTATTAGATATCACTAGTGTTGGAATTGGCACTTCTCATAGATTTGTTTCCACAAATCAAAATTCAAGAGTTCTTATTGGAATTGATAATTTAATTCAATCCCCAATTGTTGCAACAGCAATCACAAGCAAAGTATCTGGTTCTATTGGTATTGAGGATAGTGTAATTACTTTATCGGGAATCACATCTTTCTTTGGTGGAGATCTGATAAAGATTGGTAATGAAATTATGAGGATCAATTCGATTGGAATTGGTGGAACTAACAAGGTCTTAGTTCAAAGACCTTGGATGGGTACAGGATTATCAACTCATGCCGATCAATCGGTAGTAACGAAGGTTAATGGTGATTATAATATTGTAGATAATATTATAAACTTTGTAACCGCTCCTTACGGACTAGTTCCTATTGGATCAACAACTAATCCGCCAGATAGTAGAGATTTTGTTGGTATTGAAACTCATTCTACTTTTAGTGGAAGATCATTCATCAGATCTGGATTTGTAAATGGTGATTCTGAACCATACTCTTATAATTATATTTTCGATGATATTTCATCCGGATTTAATGGAACTAACAATACCTTTACTTTAAAATCAAACGGATCCAATATTACTGGATTCTCAACTAGTAATGCAATTGTTCTGATTAATGATATCTTCCAAGGTCCAGCAAGAGTAGGAGCCATTCAAATTGTTGGTGATTATGATCTTTCAGAAAACACTGGGATTACTTCTATTACATTTACTGGATCAATATCTTCTACCTCTTATGACATTAATGTAAGTAATGTTCCTCTTGGAGGGGTAATAGTTTCTGTTGGATCAACTGCTGGTCTCGGATATCAACCTTTAGTATCTGCTGGAGGAACTGCAACAGTTTCTATCGCAGGAACTATTTCTCAGATTAGTATTGGAAATAGTGGATCTGGTTATAGATCTGGACTCCAAACGGTTAATGTTGGAATTGCAACTTCCAGCACAGGAACTAGAAATGTCACATATATTGGTATCGCAACCGTTGTGAACGGTCATGTTACTGGAGTTGCAATCACAAATCCAGGAACTGGTTATACATCAACAAATCCACCTATTGTGATATTTGATGATCCACTTTCATATTCAAATATTCCTTTGATTTATAGTTCTACTTCCAGTGGACTTGGAACTGGTGCTGTTGCTGATATTGTAGTTGGACAAGGATCAAGTGTAATTTCTTTTGAAATTAGAAATACTGGATATGGATATGGTCAGGGTGAAGTTTTAACAGTTGCAATTGGAGGAACAACTGGAATACAGACAGATACTTCATTAACATTTAATGAATTCCAAATCTCTGTAGATAAAACATTTACAGATGAATTTACTGGATGGACTATTGGTGATCTTCAAGTTATTGATCCTATAGATTCTCTATTTGATGGACAAAGAAAAACTTTCCCAATTAAAATTAATGGAGAACAAACAACTATTAGATCAAAAAGAGGATCTAATATTGAAATAAAAGCAAATCTGTTAATATTCATTAATGATGTTCTACAGGTTCCTGATCAATCATATACTTTTAATGGTGGAAGTATCATAACGTTTGCCGAAGCTCCAAGAGAAGGAGATTTTTCAAAGATTCTCTTCTATAGAGGAACTGGTTCTATTGACACAGTAGATGTTGATATATTAGAAACTATTAAAGAAGGTGACACTTTAAGAATCAATAGTGATATTGAAAGATTGAAGGAATCTTCTAGACTTGTAACAGATATTGTCTCTACAGATATTGTTGAGACTAATGTTTATCCTGGTCCAGGAATAACTCAAGATGAAACTCTGGCAAGACCAGTAATCTGGTGTAGACAGACTGAGGATAAAATTATTAATGGTCAAGAAGTGTCTAAAGATAGAATTCTTTATGAACCACTAATTAATCCATCATCTAATATTATCCAAAGTGTGGGTGTAGCATCAACTCAGATTTTTGTTGAGAGTGTTAAGACTTTCTTCGATAGTGCTGATGAATATTTACAAAATGGAACGAGTGAAGAACCTCAGAGAAAGATTATTATTACTTCACAGGATCAATTAGTTGCGGCAGCTGCAACTGCTGTTGTTTCTGTTGCAGGAACTATTTCTTCAATAGTTATTTCTGATGGTGGAGTTGGATATTCTACAAATCCTGTTGTGATTATTGAAAATCCTGTGGGACTTGGAACCACTCAAAGAGCATCTGCAACATCAACAATATCTATTGGTGGAACAGTTTCTTCAATATCCACCAATAGCCCCGGAACTGGATATACAACAACAAATCCACCTGTTGTTCTTATTTCATCTCCAGACGTTAATAGGGAGGTTATTGATAGTGTTTCTTATGACGGTGATTTTGGAATAATCACTGGAATTAGTACTGTTTCAGTTGGAGTTGCATCTACTGGAATCGTATTTGATTTCTTCATTCCTAAAAATTCATTCTTAAGAGATACCACAATTAATAGTGTAGGAATTGCAACTACGGGAATCAGTGGAATACAAACTGGTTATTACTTTGTAGTTTTCAATTCTAATGTCGGTAATGGATTAACTTCAATTTATCAAAATGGTTCTATTTTGGGTATTGGTTCGACATTTATTGATAATGTATATGAAGTTGCATCTGTATCTATTGGACAAACTCATGCTTTAGGAATTGGATTAACTTACGTTGCAAAAGTAACTGTAAGTGTGAAAAATTATAATGGATTATCCGGTCTTGGATATAGTTCTTTCTATGGTGAATATAGTTGGGGAAGAATACATGATTTTGTCAGAAGTGATTCCAAACAATTTACCTCATACAATAATGGATTACTTGGTGTATCAACTTCACCAACCGTCCAAAGATATAATCCACTCAAATACCGCAATTACGTCTCATAAATAGATAAAAAACTCATAAAATGTCTGCAATTATAACTGACCAATTAAGAATACTAAATGCTAAGAATTTTGTCTCTGCGGCAACTTCTTCTGAAAATTCTTATTATTCTTTTGTGGCTCTTCCTAATGCAACAGACTTTTCTTCAACTTGGGACATACTTCCTCCATCTCCAATAGATAATTTCGATCAAGAGAATGATTATTGGGATACGATGATTGCTCTCAAAAAAATTGGAGAGGATGATGTAAAACAGGTTGTTCGCAAAGTTACTTGGCAGTCTGGAATTACTTATGACATGTATCGACATGATATCAGTAGAAATAGGACATCAAGACCTTCAGGAGCAACGAGTTTATACTCAGCAAATTATTATGTAATTAATAGTGATTATAGGGTTTATATCTGTTTGAATAATGGAACTTCTCCAGAAAATCCAGAGGGAAGACCATCACTTGATGAACCTACTTTTGTTGATCTAGAACCAAGAACTGCAGGATCCAGTGGAGACGGATATATTTGGAAATATCTCTTTAGTATTAAACCAAGTGATATTATTAAATTTGATTCTGTGAATTTTATTCCTGTTCCCAAAAACTGGGAAATAAGTACAGAAAATGCTGCTGTTCGAAATAATGCATCAACCAGTGGTCAGTTAAAAGTTGTAACCATTACCAATCGAGGAGTTGGTCTTGGAACTGCTAATCAAACTTATACAAGAGTTCCCATTAAGGGAGATGGAACTGGCGCTGAATGCACAATAACAATTAATAATGATTCAAAAGTTGAATCTGTCGTAATTTCTAAAGGCGGATCAGGTTATACTTATGGAACTGTAGACATTGCTTCTGGTAATGTTCCTTCTGGAACTACATCACCGACATTTAATGTTATTATTCCTCCTCAAGGAGGTCATGGTGCTGACATCTATAGAGAGCTCGGTGCTTATAATGTTATGGTTTACTCAAGAATTGAAAACGATATAGAAAATCCAGATTTTATTACCGGTAATCAGATCGCTAGAGTCGGCATCGTAGAAAATCCAGAGGCATATAACTCTTCTTCTTTATTAGGATTGCAAAAAGCAAGTGCAGTGGGTGCAATAAAATTATCTGGAACTGGATTCAATAGTGCTGTTTTCCCTGCTGATAGTAGGATTACTCAAACAGTTGGAGTTGGATCTACAGCTGTTGGTAGAGTTATTTCTTACGATCAAAACACTGGAGTTTTGAAGTATTGGCAAGATAAGTCTCTTGTTGGTTTTAACACTGATGGAACTGCTAAGACGAATCCAACTTATGGATTTAATCTCAATAGATTTACTTCCAACGTAAGTACTGGGGGAACAACCGCAATTGTAGGAACATTAAACACTTTAAATATTGACACAGCCTTTACGGGTATATCAACCGTAATAAATAATAGAACATACTACTTGGGTCAATCTTTCGAATCTGGCGTGTCCAATCCAGAAGTTAAAAAATATTCTGGAAACATCATTTATGTCGATAATAGACCTTCGATCACCAGATCTCCAAATCAAAAAGAAGATATCAAAGTCATTTTGCAATTCTAAAGAATTATGCCACAGGAAACTAACCTCAACGTCTCTCCATATTTTGACGATTTTGATCCATCTAAAGATTATTATAGGATATTATTTAAACCAGGATATCCTGTTCAGGCACGCGAGTTAACAGGATTACAATCCACTCTTCAAAATCAAATTGAACAATTTGGTAATCATGTTTTTACCGAAGGATCTGTTGTAATTCCGGGGTCATTAAGCTACAATGCTCCCGTATTTGGAGTAAAATTAGAAAATATTTTTAATGGAGTAAACGTTGATGGTTACATAGATAATCTTCTTAATAAAACAATTATTGGTCAAAATTCTGGAGTAAAAGCAAAGGTAGTTTATATTTTAAAGCAAAATGAATCGGATAACTCTAATACTATTTTATATTTAAATTATTTAAATACTAGTGCTAGTGGTAATTCTAAATTTATTGATTCTGAAAATCTTTTAGTAGAAGAAACAGTTTCTCCTGGTTTTAGTGAGTTAACATCTATACAAGCAAATCAAGCATTTGCAACAAGTTTTAATACTGATTGTGCTATACTAGGTTCTTTAGTTAATTTATCCGAAGGAGTTTATTTCTTAAGAGGCACATTTGTAAGTGTAAAGAATCAGACTATAGTACTAGATCCTGAAGGATCTACCCCTTCATATAGAGTTGGATTTTTAGTATTAGAAGAAATCATAAATTCGGATATTGATGAATCCTTAGTTGATAATGCAAGAGGATTCTCAAACTATGCCGCTCCAGGTGCAGATAGATTAAAAATATCTGCTATATTGACAAAGATACCATTATCAAATGATTTCCAAGATAATAATTTTGTTAGAATTTTATCAATTGATAATGGAATTATTACTGATTTCAAAGTAAATCCCGAGTATAATATTTTATCTCAAGAATTTGCTAGAAGAACTTATGACGAATCTGGGGATTACTACGTAAAACCATTTAAGATTGAAGTAAAGAACTCATTAAACAATAGAAAAGGCAATAATGGAGTTTTTAACGAAAATCAAATAACTTATCAAGGCAATGTTCCTAGCGACAATTTAGGTGCTTATATTGTTTCTCCAGGAAAAGCTTATATTTCTGGATATGAAACTGAGTTATTGGCTCCATCAATTCTAGATTTTGAAAAGCCAAGATCGACAAGTACTTTATCAAATCAAAGTATAATATATTCTACTGGAGCAACATATTCTTTAAATAGAGTATATGGTTCCCCATCTTTAGGAATATCAACTTCATACACAGTAAGTTTAAGAGATTCTAGAGTAGGAGAAAATCAATATACTTCATCTGGAAAAGAAATAGGAATAGCAAGAGTATATGATTTTGCACTAGAATCGGGATCTTATAGCTCTGTTTTGCCAAATACAAATGAATGGGATATTTCTTTATATGATATACAAACTTATACAGAAATTTCCTTAAATCAACCCATTACAATATCAGCTCCTGCACGAATAAAAGGAAAAGCGACTGGAGCAACTGCATTCTTAAGATATTCATCCAATAATTCAGGTATCATTACTGCATATAATGTAAATGGAACTTTTGCAGTTGGTGAAAAGTTCATTTTTAACGGTATTGAAAACAATAGAGTTGCAACAGCGATTACTTCTTATGGTACTGATGATGTAAAATCCTTGTATGGAGTAACAGGATCAGGAACTACCTTCACCGCAGATACAAAACAATATACATCTGTTAGTGTTGGACTGGTTAATATAACTCCACATTCTTCAGGAATTTCTACAGTATCAACTTCAGATTTTAATTTTGTGGGAATTGCGACGATTGGAAACCTTGTTGCTTTTACTAACGCTGGATTAACAACTTCAGTTTTCGCCAAAATTACGTCAGTATCTGAGAAATCTATTACTATTTCGGGAATAACAACTGTAACTGGAATATGTGAAGGATCATTACCATCCACCAGCATAAATCCATCTGATTTTAGAATTTTAAAATCTAAATTCTTAAATTCTTCAGATAATACTTTATATACAAAGTTAGGTAAGAAATTTGTTTCATCAGTAGATTTAACTGATTCTCAATTAACAATCAAAAAACAATTTGATGTCACAATATCATCAAACTCATTAACTATTCCAGCTACTGAAATTTTATCAAATGAGGTCTTTTTACCATTTGATGAGGAGAGATATGTTTTAATTCGTAATGATGGCACTACCGAACCATTAAGTTCAGATAAATTTGTGTTCACAACAGGTGGAAAAGAACTCACCATCAACGGATTGAGCTCTAATGGTAATGCAAAGTTAATTGCAACTTTGAGAAAGACTCAAATTAAATCAAGAGTAAAAAATAAAAATAGAGTCAAATCTTTAATTGTCAATAAGTCATCTTTAAATTATTCTGGAACAAATAGTGGTGTTGGAAATACCACGAATAATGATGGTTTAATTTATGGAAATTATCCTTACGGAACTCGTATTCAGGATGAAGAAATTTGTTTAAATGTTCCTGAGGTTACTAAAATATATGCAATTTTTGAATCAAGTGGAATTCAAGACCCAACAAGTCCTATATTAAATCTGCAAAATATTTCTTCAACTTCTGCAACTACATCTGAAATAATTATTGGTGAAGAAATTGTTGGGGAACAAAGTGGTTCTGTTGCTATTTGCGTAGAAAAACCAAACTCTCTAAGTATTGGATATGTGTACTTGAACAATATCGCTTTTATTGAAGGAGAGACTTTAACGTTTAAAGAATCTGGTATAAGTGCAGAAGTAAACAGTATTGTACCAGGATCTAATAATATTGTAGGAAATTATACTTTAAATAACGGACAAAGAAGCACAATCTTAGATTATTCAAGAATTGTGAGAAAAGTGACTTCTTCTGCACCAACAAGAAAAATAAAAATTTATTATGAAGCTGCATATATTCCAACATCAGACACTGGAGATATTACAATTGTAAATTCTTATGATCAGTTTGATTATTGTGATTTACAATCTGTAGATGGAAACTCCGTATCGGATATCGTTGACACTAGACCTAGAGTTGATGAGTTTGATCCAGATTCTTCATCATATTCTCCTTTTGAATTTTTTGGAAGATCTTTTGATCAAGATCAAAACTCATCTTTAGATATTTTAGCATCAGATGAGTCAATTATTTTGAATTATTCATTCTACTTAGGAAGAATCGATAGAGTTTATCTTTCTAACAAAAATAATAATTCAAGAATTTCTCAGTCATACAATAGAAGTCCTGTTTTATTGGTAAAACAAGGAATTCCATCAGAATTTCCACAATTACCAGATGAAGTTGCAGGTAGTTTAGAGATTGCAAGAGTAACTCTGCCACCATACTTATGTCGTCTTGAAGAATCTCAAATATCTTTAATTGATCATAAAAGATATAGAATGATGGATATTTCAAGGTTAGAGAAACGAATAACTGATTTAGAATTTTACAGTTCTCTGTCACTTTTAGAAAATAATGCTAAAAATTTACAGATAAAGGATTCAAATGGATTAGATAGATTCAAGTCGGGAATATTCGTTGACAATTTCTCCAATAATTTCTATCAAACCGAAAGATATAACTCTTACAAAAATAGTATTGATCAATCAAATAATGAGTTAAGACCATCAGCTTTTACAACAGAAATTGATTTGTTGCTTGGTTCTAACTCTTTATTGGGAATTGGTACAATATCAAATCCCGATATTAAATATGTAACAGATCTAATAGGAAATAATATTAGACGTAGTGGAACAAATCCAAACTCTACAGGAAAAGGAATTTTAACTTTAGATTATGATGAAGTATTGGAAATTGAGCAACCTTTTGCTACTAGAATTGAGAGTGTTACTCCATATCTTATTACAGAATATATTGGGCAAATGGATTTAAACCCATCATCAGATATATGGGTAGATCAGGTTAGAATTGAACCTTTAACTGTTGAGGGAATTGGAGGAATAACAACAAGAACTCAGTTAGAGGCTACTGCTTTCGATCCACAAGCAGGTTGGAGCCCAGTTAATTGGAATTCTTGGGAAATTAATTGGACAGGTACTAATACTACTAGTTCAACAACAACTGGAAATAACCAATCAGTTATCAATTCAACAATTACTAGAACTGGAACTCAAACAAGAACCGGTACAAGTACAAGAGAAATAAACACAGTTAATAATGTGTCTCTTGGAAATAGAGTTGTCAATATTGATGTTTCTCCTTTCATGAGATCCAGAAATATTGAATTTAATGCAAAAAAACTTAGACCATTTACTAGAGTCTATCCATTTTTTGATTCACAAAGTGTCAATAACTACGTTATACCAAAACTCATAGAAATTGAAATGTTGGAAGGTGTTTTCCAAGTTGGAGAAACAGTAAGTAATTCTTCCAATGTAATTCAAACTTTCAGAGCAAGATGTGCATCAATTAATCATCGATATGGACCATTTAATAATCCATCAAGTTTCTACTTAACAAATCCTTATACTCAAGAAGAAAATTTCCCATCCCAATATACATCAAACTCAACAATTTTAAATATTGACACTACAAGTTTGTCTGATCTTTCTAGTTCAGACTTCCTTGGAAATATTTCTATTGGAATGATTTTAGTCGGCAGAACAAGTGGATCTAGAGCAAGAGTTAAAGATATCAGATTAATATCTGATCGATCCGGAGTTTTAATTGGATCATTCTTTGTTCCAAATCCTAATGATTCATCAAATCCAAATTTCTCCACTGGAACAAAAACATTCAAACTAACTAGTAATCAAACAAATAGTCCTTTACCAGGAGAACTTATTGATTCAAGAGCAGAGTCTAATTTCTTCTCAGATGGTTTAATATCACAAAATCAAGAGACAACTTTAGCACTTAGAAATACTGAGATTCAAACAGTTAATCTCTCACAATCAATACCTATAACAGAAACTATTAATCAAACATTTACTACACCTTTACCACCAACTGATACTCCTACACCAACTCCTACACCAACTCCTACACCAACTCCTACACCAAGACCTACACCAAGACCACCAAGAATTCCACGGCCAGTAAGAGCAACAGGAGGAGATGGAGGAGACGGCGACAGTGATCCCCTTGCTCAATCTTTTGATATTGGAGATGATACTGATAATGTTGGAAGATATATAACTGGTGTTGATTTATTCTTCCAAAAGAAAGATAATGTTGCTCCGATATTTGTTGAGCTAAGACCGATGAGTCTTGGAACTCCAACAAACTATGCATATCCATTTGGTATTGTATATGTTTATCCTGATCAAATTAATGTGTCTGATGATGGATCAGTTCCAACAAGAGTCAATTTCCCAGCACCAGTATTCTTGGAAGGTGGAAAAGAACATGCTCTAATCGTTGGATCAGATTCAACAGAATACACTACTTTCATTTCTAGACTTGGTGAAATTGATATTAGTACAACTTCAGGTCAAGAAGCTTCTCAGATTTTTGTTACTAAACAAACTACCCTTGGTTCTCTCTTTAAATCACAAAATGCATCTACATGGACAGCAAGCCAATATGAAGATCTTAAATTTAGATTATACTCCGCAAGATTTGTTAATCAAGGATCTATAACATTCTTCAACCCTGAGTTGAATGAAAGCAACAAACAAGTTGCTACACTGAGAAAGGATTCATTGCAATTAAATTCCAGAAGAGTTCGTGTTGGTCTTGGTACTACTTTAACTGATTCTGGTTTAGTTATCGGTAATCAAATTTCACAGTCTGGTTCAAATGCAACTGGAACTTATGTTGGAGCCGGTGGGTCTGTCACAGGAAATCTTCAAATTATTAATGCGGGTATTGGATATACTCCTTCAAGTGGTTCTCTAACTTATAACAACGTTTCTCTTACTTCTGTAACAGGAACTGGTAGAGATGCAAAAGCAAACATTACAATTCAAAATGGAGTTGCTATAGCAGCAACCGTTTCTATCGGTGGAACAGGTTATTCAGTTGGTGATGTTTTAAGTGTTTCATCCGTTGGAATTAACTCTCTTGGAAGAAATCTAAGACTCTCTGTTGTTGGTATTGCAGGAACTAATGAAATTACTTTAGATAACGTACAAGGTGATTTTGTAGTTGGAGTAGGAAATAGTTTATTCTATTCTTCCATTGTTGGTTCAGCAATTACTGCAATTAACGGTGGTGGTGTTTATATAACCTCTACACCAATAGTAGAATCTGATGGAATGCACATTAAAGTAAATCATAGAAATCATGGAATGCATTCTCTTACAAATGATGTTATTATTTCTGAGGTAGAATCCGATGTTGCTCCAGCAACTTTAACTTCCGAATATCTTTCAACATCAACAGATTCAATTGCAATTTCTCCTGGATTTACTACTTCATTCTCAACTTTCGAAAACGTTGGAGTTGGCACGACAAATCTAGGATATGTCTTGATAGATAATGAGATTATTTCTTATAGTGGTGTTGGTAATAATATTTTAACTGGAATAACCAGAGGTGTTGATTCTACCACTCCTCTAACTCATTCAGTAAATTCTTTAGTTTACAAATATGAACTGGGAGGGGTTTCTCTCAGAAGAATTAATAAGAGACATGATCTTCAAGATGCTACTGTAAGTGATCCAATAGGATTAGATTTCTATAACGTAAAAATTGATATGAGTTCTAATGGTGTTGATAGAACAGTTGGAACTTCTACTCCAAAACTGTATTTGAATTCAAGTAAGTCCATCGGAGGATCCAATATTAAAGCAACTCAAAATATTCAATTTGAAGTTGCTAAACCTATTATACAAAGTGTTGTTCACCCAGAAACTCAGTTACGTGGTGAGATTAGAACAACAAGTGGAACAAGTATCTCTGGATCCGAAATATCATTCTTAGATCAAGGATTTGAACCATTATCTTTAGATGAAAATAACTATTTTTCAACTCCAAGACTTGTTGCTTCTAGAATTAACGAAACCGAAAAATTAGTCAATAACCTTGGCAACAAGTCTCTGCAGGTTAGATTAAATCTGTCCACAACAGACAATAGACTTACTCCATCTATTGATTTGGATAGAGTTGGAATGATCTTAGTATCTAATAGAGTTAATAATGTTGTTACTGATTTTATTACAGATTCTAGAGTTTCTACAATAACAGATGATCCATCATCATTCCTTTACGCTACCAAACCAATTTCACTTGAAATTCCCGCGACATCAATTAAGGTAGTTGTAGCAGCATATATCAACCCATACTCTGATCTGAGAGCTCTTTATTCAATACTAAACGATCCTAATGAAGATCCAATTTACTATCCTTTCCCAGGATATTCAAATAGAATTGAGTCGGGACAAGTAATTAATCCAGCAAATAATGATGGAACATCAGATACTTTTGTTCCTAAAAATGATACTCTTGGATTTGATAGTACTGAAATTACATTTAAAGACTATGAATTTACTATTGATAACTTAGAGTCATTTAGATATTTTAGTATTAAACTTGTTGGAACTTCTACAAATCAATCATATCCACCTAGACTAAGAGACTTGAGAGTTATTGCTACCGCTTGACATGAAAAAAATAAAAATAAAAGATGAATTTAACTTGTTCAGAGATTCCTTTACAAATGCAATAGTTAATACAGATATGCAATCGTATAACAATTATGTTAGTTCCAAAAAAATTAAGGAAGAGGAATCTAAAAAAATTGAAAGTATAGAAAATGAAATTATTAATGTAAAAAATGATTTGAACGAAATTAAAGAACTATTGAGGAACTTATCAAAATGAACCCAGATCAAATACAACTAGAGGATGTTAATAAAATGTTTGAATATGAGAAACTTTCTAGAGATATAGATAGTGTAGATGATATTGAAGTTCTTAAGAACTACGCAAAATCCTATATTAAATTATATCTCAAACAACAAGAAGTTGTATCTAAGTTCTAATGGCTTCTCACACAATCACTTTTGATCCGACAGCAGGTGTTGCATATGGCACAAATCTTGTCATTAACACTGGATCAACTTTTAAGGACAGTTTTACTGTAAAAACTACATCAGGATCTGCTTTCAATTTTAACGGTTGGACTGGATCCTCACAGATGGCTAAGAGTGTTTCTATTGGATCTTCCTCTTATGCTGCAGCTACTTTTACAGTGGGATTTACGAGTGCTATTGGAGGAAAGTTTGATATTTCTCTAGGTTCCACTGCAACAAGATCATTAACTGAAGGAAGATATGTCTATGACATTCTCGTAAGTTCAGGATCTACAATTTACAGGATTGCAAGTGGAAATGTTTTAGTAATTCCTGGAATATCATCAGCACCATAAATACCTTGAGGGGTAATTGGATAAATGGCACAACCATCATCTAGGCAAGAATTAATTGATTACTGCAAGAGAAAACTGGGAGCTCCAGTTTTAGAAATCAACGTTGCTGATGAACAAATCGAAGATTTGGTAGATGATGCTATTCAATTTTTTCAAGAAAGACATTTTGATGGAGTTTATCCAACATTCCTGAAGTATAAGATTACCGCTGATGATATCAATAGGGGTAGGGCAAGACCAACATCAGGAGTTGGTATTAGTACCATAACTGTCGATAATAATGTTGGATTGACGACTCAATTTAATTTCTATGAAAATGCAAATTATCTTCAAGTTCCACCGTCTGTTATTGGTGTAAATAAAATCTTTCACTTTGATGGGACGAATACCATCACAAATAACATGTTCAGTGTGAAGTATCAGTTATTCTTAAATGATATTTATTATTGGGGAACAACTGAACTTTTGACTTATGCTATGGTAAAAACTTACTTAGAGGATATTCAGTTTTTACTTACGACTCAGAAACAAATTAGATTTAATAAAAGACAAGACCGTTTATATCTGGATATTGATTGGGGTTCTGTAACTGAAGGAACTTACTTGATTATTGATTGTTACAGAACTTTAGACCCAAGTGATTATTCTAGAGTTTGGAATGACTCTTTCCTAAAGATGTATCTGACTGCATTGATTAAAAAACAGTGGGGACAAAATTTAATTAAATTCCAAGGTGTAAAACTTCCAGGTGGTGTAGAACTTAATGGAAGACAAATTTACGATGATGCTCAAAAAGAACTTGATGATATCATGGAAAGAATGTCCAACACTTATGAACTTCCACCTTTAGATATGATTGGATGATATGTTAAATCCATTCTTCCTTCAAGGTTCTAATTCAGAACAATCATTGATTCAAAGTTTGGTCAATGAACAACTCCGAATGTATGGAGTTGAAGTTTATTATTTGCCTAGAAAGTATGTAACTGAAAGAAAAGTAATAAAAGAAGTTATAGAATCAAAGTTTGATAATGCATATCCAATAGAAGCTTATGTGGATACTTATGATGGATATGAAGGTCAAGGAACTATTCTTTCCAAGTTTGGTGTACAACCATTAAATGATTTAAATTTAATCATATCAAAAGAAAGATTTGAATCTTATATTTCTCCATTAATAAAGAATTTACCAGATATAAAACTATCTACTAGACCGAAAGAAGGAGATTTGATTTGGTTTCCTCTTGGGGATAGATTGTTTGAGATTAAATTTGTTGAACACGAAAAACCTTTCTATCAATTACAAAAAACTTATGTTTATGAGTTGAGATGTGAACTCTTCAGATATGAAGATGAAATTGTTGATACTGGTGTGGATTATATCGACGATAATGTGTCTAAAGAAGGTTATATTCAAACTCTTACTATGGTAGGTTTGGGCGTAACAGCAACAGCAGTTGTTAGTGGTATTTGTACAACTGGTGGAGTAAGATTTATAACTATTTCAAACAGAGGTAATGGATATAAATCCAGACCAAGAGTTGCTATTTCGTCAGCACCAGCTGGTGGAGTTACAGCTGTTGGAATTGCAACTCTGATTGGAGATCTTGTGGATTGTAATGGTGTTACCGAAAATTACAAGGTACAAGGTATTGAATTAATTAATCCTGGATGTGGATATACTGTAGCTCCTTCTGTGGTTGTTGTTGGAGGAGGTGGTGTTGGATTTGCCGCAACCACAACAATCGGCAATGGTGTAATCGGACCAGTTTCTATCACTAGTGGTGGAGGTGGTTATTCAACTCAACCAACGGTTACATTTAGTTCACCTGGAACTGGAGTTACTGCTACGGGTAGAGCTTATGTCAGTACAGCTGGAATAGTAACCGCTATCTACATCACTAATGCTGGACTTGGATATACATCAATTCCAACGGTTACAATTTCATCACCATATTCATCTGGTGCTGGAAGTTATGAATACAATGAAACTGTAACTGGTAGCATCAGTGGCACAACAGCTCTAGTTAAAAAATGGGATTCTGTCACTAGCCAATTAGAGGTTTCAAATATTAGTGGAACTTTTGTTAATGGTGATATACTTGTTGGATCTAAATCAA
>OGVZ01000020.1_pt1 | contig 20375 bp, 43 predicted proteins | sample 1575881 | NCBI WGS metagenome assembly OGVZ01 (sample SAMN07581520, study PRJEB24739) | freshwater metagenome | place: Singapore | collected 2015-01
AAAAACTTTAGCTAATGCAACTCTGTCTCATGAATACACATTCAATAATAAAGCATTAATTAATAAAATAAATATTGCTAATGCTGGAAGCGGTACTTCCACAATTGCAGTTCAAGTTGGTGAAATATATCTAGTTGCTCCAGTTAGCTTAGCTGCTGGTTCAACACTAACTGTTGATACATCTCAACTAGCTGATGCAAACGACAGATTAATGCTTACAAGTTCTAACACAGCCACGGACATTTATATCAGTGGCACGGAAGGTATATAGGAGATATAAATGGCAATTGATACATATGGAAATTCAGGAACCAGTAGTTTAACTCCATATTTTAATAATGGAATAATTAATATATTTACACAATCCGCAACTTGGACAGCTCCGACTGGAATAACATCTGTAAAAGTTCGTTGCTGGGGTGCAGGAGGTGGCGGTGGAGATACACAAACTTCTGGCTATATTGCAACTGGTGGCGGTGGTGGTGGATATGCTGAAAAAATTGTAACCGTTATTCCTGGAAACTCTTATTCTATAACTGTTGGCGCTGGCGGTATTGGCGGTAGAGGTACTACCGTTAACGGTAGCAATGGTGGAACCTCAAGCTTTGGTTCTGAATTATCAGCAACTGGCGGAACTGGCGGTTCTGGTGGTACTAACTTAGTTACAACTGGTGGAGCAGGCGGAAGCGGTTCTGGTGGAACAAATAACTACACTGGTGGTTCTGGTGGTAGTTTTTCAAATTCACAGTACGGCTCAGGAAATCATGCTACTGGTGGTGGCGCAGCTGCTGGACCATGGGGTAACGGTGGACGCGGTGGAAATATTTATTTAATCTCCGATACTGGATTATATAAAGTTACTGGTGGTGGTGGCATCGGTGGTAATGGTGGAGATTTAACTTTTACATCTGGTGATACCTCGCAACGTGTAGCAAGTGGTGGTGGTGGGTCTGCTGGAAATGCAGAAAACAGACATCCTAGTATTTCAACCAGCTTAGGAGATTTTTACTTTTTTGGCGGACCTGGTCAAACAGTTTCTACTAAACAAGGTTTTGGCACTAACAACTTAACTACTCCTTCTACTACTAACACTGTTACCGAGTCGCTTGGCTTTATTCAACCAGACGGTGAGTACGGTTTACTAACTACTAAATCAAGATTCCCTGGAGAATATGTAGATGGTAGCGGTGGTAACCCTACTTATTTTCCAGCAAATCCTCTAGGAACTACCGCAAACCCACAAAGTTACATAGGTAAAGGTGGTGGCACTGGCGGACCTGGTAGCGGTGGTGGTGCGCTAATAAGCGCCGCCAACAATGCTATCAACAATTTTCATGGTGGAAATGGTGGTGCGTTTGGTGGTGGCGGTGCTGCTGTTTATGCCAGCACCACATCCTCTGCTTCTAACTATGTACGTGGCGGTCGTGGTGGAATTGCTGCTGGTGGTGGCGGTTGCGCAGGTGTTGGTGGAACGTCAAACTTTGGTGGTCAAGGCGGTAACGGACTGATTGTATTGGAGTACTAATGAGATACGCAAGAATAGTAGATTCTAAAGTAGTTGAAGTTATTGAGACACCTGTTGGATTTGGCATAGAGCAATGTCTAGTTCCAGCATTAGCAGCTCAATGTGTTCCATGTTCAACAGATGTACAACAATCATGGACATACGATGGTGTAGATTTTATTTCACCTGAGCCAGTAATCATTGACGCAGAAATAATCGAAGGGTAGTAACATATGTTAAACAAATTCAAATTATCAAAGAAGCAAAAGGCAATTCTAAAATCATACTTTCGTGGAGTGTTAGTTTCATTCTTAACATTCCTTGCAAGTAATCAACTTGGTTTCGAACCAGTGGTGTCTGTTCTTGTTGCATCTGTTGCAGGTCCTGCTGCTAAAGCTTTGGATAAGTCAGAACCTGAATACGGCGTAGGGTCAGAAATCTAATGAGTGCCAACGAATGGGCTGGTATCGCTGTAGCGGTAACCACAATAGTCGCCAGCTTTGCTGGCTCCGTTCGCTGGTTGGTCAAGCACTACCTTACTGAACTCAAGCCTAACCATGGCTCATCCCTTCGCGACTCTGTCGACAGATTAGAACGTCGCGTTGATGAACTATTTACATTAGTAGCTGGAAAGTGAAATGAATGAAACCAGTTGTTGTCAAGAAAGCCACGCCTGCTGCAATTGCTGTGCTCCGTCAAGCGACGGCATTGTTTCCAAAGAGGAACAAAGCAAGCGATGGGCTTCTACCTTCTGCTGCTCATATAAAACAGAATCCTAATTCAGACCATAATACTGGTTTAGCGGTAGACTTGACACACGACCCAAAGAATGGTATTGAATGTGGTTTCTTTTTTGAAAAGTTTAAAGAAGATGAACGAGTGGATTACCTTATTTTTAATAGCAAGATATGGTCAAGGTCAAGACGTCAAGAAGGTAATAGAAAGTATACGGGTAGTAATTCTCACAATAAGCATCTTCATATTTCTATTAATGATGCTAGTGCTAACGATACTAGTCCCTGGTTCTGGTGGTTAAACCAACCAAAAGTAAAAAACATAATTACAGCTTCACTAGCTAAATTACCAAAGAAGAAACCGCATACCTGCAACTGTCCAAACTGTCCAACCAATAAGAAGTAGAGGTTAATCGTGGCAACAAACAACAAGGAAATTGTTGGCGACTTACCTATAGTACTTAGCCAATCTATTCCTACTGCATTGGTTCGGTATGGTCGTGAAGACTTTGCTGCTAGCTACGCTATTGGTAATACACCGTGGTTATCTGCAGCATCCGACCAGAACAAGATAAGTCGCATTACTACGACTTATCAGAAAGAACGTATTGACCAAGGTGCATCTGCTGGTGAGAACTCTTTGTCTAACTGGTGGCTTAGGTCTGCTACATCCTGGCATCATGGTGCTGGTGAACGCTACTATGATGCTGATACATCTGACCTTTACCGTTATTACGAATCATACAATATGGATGTATGGGAAGTTGGTCAGCTAAGTCTACTTAAGGAAACAACAAACTTAAGTACCTCTGCTGCATCTAATCCAGTAACAGTTAACGGTGGAACTTTCTATCTAGATGGAACTGACCTAAAGTTTTTTAATGCAACTACATCATTGTCAACAACCATATCTCTTGGTGTTGGTATTGTTCCTCATAAGATTACTACCGATGGAACATATGCAATCGTTGGTGCGAGCGATGGTATCTATGATGTCACTACTGCAGGTGTTGTAAGAAAGCTGTGGGACTTGCCTACCTACGCTGCTGCCACTTGGCAGGTTCAGGCTATTGCTTATGTTAAAGAACGTATTATTGTTGCAGCACGTGAAGGTGCTGTTGAAGTTGGTTTATATGAAGGGTCGAGAGATTACATAACACCAACCCCTAAGTTTGATGCTAGCCATGAACGATGGGATTCACCTAATCCAGATGTAGTAGTAAACACTATTAGCGAATTAAATTCAGCAATCATTATGGGTTATACAGATGGTGCCGTATCTCGTATTGTTTCTTTTAGTATTGATGAGGCTAGCCCGCTTGCTGCAATTAAAGCAGCAATCGTTATTGCTGAACTTCCTCGCGGTGAAAACCTTAATCAGCTTAGAACTTATCTAAGCGACTTTGTAGTTTTAGCAACCACTAAGGGCATCCGTATTGGTAACCAGTCAACAGACGGAAAGTCATTTACATATGGACCACTTAACGTAAAAGGTGACTGTAAGGATATAGCGTTTACTGATTCATATGTATTCGCAACAAGAGACTATGCCATTAATAACTCTAGAGGATTATGGAGAATCAACCTTGGCACTGAGATAGGCAACGGTTACGCCTATGCTCCAGACCTGGTAACAGACTCTTCTACAGTTAACGGTGTTGCATTTATTGGTAATACTGGTCGTAAGTTTATTACATCATCTAGCGGTGTATGGATTGAATCAGCAAACACACTTGCTGCGTCTGGAACAATTAGCTCTGGCTGGATTCGATGGGGTACATCTGAAAACAAACAGCCAGTATCTTTATCAATTAGAACTGCTGTAAGTTATGGAACTGTTGGCTTTTCTATTACAGACCAAGATGGCAATACTGCTGGTATTGGTTCAGTGCCTCTTGGTAAATCAACTGAGTTCCAATTGTCTGCTGGTCTTCAACCAGCTGACCACTTTGAAATCACTCTTACGCTAACTAGAAATTCTTCTAATACAGCGCAAGGTCCTGTAGTTGAAGACTGGCAGTGTCGTGCATTACCAGCACCACTTCGGTCAAGAACTATTACAATTCCACTACTATGTTTCGAAGAAGAAAGAGATTCTAACGGTGTCGTCCGAGTATCAAACCCATGGGAACGTATCAACTATCTTGAGCGTATTGAACAAAATGGAGGAGCGGTACTTTACCAAGACTTTTCTTCAGGAGAAGAACGAGTCTGTACTATCCGTGCTCTCCAGTTTGAACAAAGTTCTCCACCCACATTCGCAAACGGATTCGGTGGAATAGTAACAATTCAACTACAAACTATTGATACAGAAATTCCAATTCAATAGTGGAGCAAAACAAACTAATATCCCTGGTTAGTCCAGGTGAGCGTCACCCATTAGTTGCACAAGTAAGGGTGGCGCTAAACATAGCTGGAGATGACGTGCTTGATACTCCCCTAGCCGAAGTGCTTAAAGGGTTGCAGCATCAGCTTTCCATTCCAGCAGTCGGGTGCATCAACTTAGCCACGCTGGATGCGCTCGCAGTAGCTCCGCCTGAATGGTAGGGAGCAGGAAGAGAGGGGGAATCAGAAATGGTTCCCCCTCTTTTTTCATTTTAGTTTCTTAAACCAACCCTGACCATTGAGAACTATGGTTTCCAATCGGTCGCCAGATACATTGATGAACCAATCAATTGCTGGCTTCGGGTCATAGAACTCACCTTGATTCAAACTCCATATGTAATCATCTAGTGCCAATATGCCACCGACTTTCAATACTCGATAAGCATTTGTTATATCTCTTACAACACCGAATGCAGTATGGTCACCATCGATATAAATAAAATCAAACTCTTCATTCGGACGTGTAGCAAAGAACTTATCGCTAGTTGTTATTCTAGGAAAGACTTTTCCAGAAGCTATCGCTTCTTTATTTTTTTCTGTATAAGTAGCATATACATCTGACCAATCCATATTCTTATGTACTGGTTCTTCTGACCCTTCCCATGTGTCCACATCAAATAACACAGACCCATCTATGGTAAGTATGTTCTCCACCATCCACTTGGTTGCGTCCCCTGTATAGGCACCCACCTGGAGGCAGGATATTTTCCCACCGCGTGGCGCATATCTTTCAAAGTTCTCTCTTGCATGTGACATGTCAAACCAATTTGGATACATCAGTATGCGCTCTTATCTTTCTTTAGTATTCGGATAGCCCAGTCTAACCCAGTGTTAAACCCATTCATCCATTCATAGTCCTTGTGTTCCTTTGGAAGATGCGTCTTCGCATCTTCAATCTTCTCAATGAATTTATCTATATCTTTCATCGGCTCGCCTCTCGGCGAGCCTTTCCCGCCCACCACCCCCCAACCCTAACACATGCTTGGTAAAAATACTTGGCGTGTCGCTAAAGGAGAATGTCACACATGTCCCATATAGTTCTTGGTATGGAGAAACTTCCCCCACATAGGTCGTATAGTCAATTATCTACTTGGCAATCCTGCCCACAGAAATACTACCTTAGCAAAGTAGCGATGGTTCCTGAGAAGCCTGCAGTTTATTTGGCAGCAGGGTCCGCTGTTCACTCTATGCTGGAATGGTTGAACCATGAGTTCTACAAACAGCAAAAATCTAATTGACCAGCGAGGTATTCCGAGCAATGAATGTATTAACTGTGGTTCCAATATTCAAATTGTCCGAGCGGTATTTCAGGATTATCAGCTGGTCATGTGGTTCACTGACAGCTTTTGTGCTACATGTGGTTCACCTATGACCACACCTACACCTGTTGATGACCCAGACTACAAGCCACAGATAGAGGATGATGATGACTTTAACTGAGAAATGGCTTGACGTATTTAATGAAGCCATTAAACTTGCTGAAGAACAATCAGGGATTCCCTCTTCGGAATGGAAAACTAGCGGTCGCAAAACCGTAGCCAGACCAGATGGGGAAGACCTTTCGTTCTGGCAGAGCGATGGACTCAAGCAGGTTGAGGCTTACCAGAAATGGTATGTTCAGTCTGGTTGGCAAATCGCAACCATGCCCGACGGTCGTCCTGGCATTGAGTGGGATGCAAGTGTGCATTTCGGAGGCACACCTGTACGCTTTGTCGTGGATGTCATTTACCAAGTAGGGGAAGACTTGGTAATCGTTGACTACAAGACTGGTGCTAGGACACCGTTTGGCATGATTCAAGCTGGCTTGTATGCCAGTGGTATTGAGAAGATGTATGGCATCCGCCCAAAGTGGGGCGCATTCTTCATGACACGTCAAGGTCAGCTTGATGATTTGATTGACCTTTCGCATTTGACTATTGATTATTTTGATTATGTATTTACTGCAATGAATGACTCCGTGTCTAAAGGTTGGTTCCCACCATCCGTTGGAGAAAATTGTAAGATGTGTTCATTCCAAGATAAGTGTCCAGCAATGGGCTCAAAAGATTTCCCTCTGCAAATACCTACAACAAAGGGGAAAGAAAGGAAAAGTAGATGACTGAGTCTACGTTTTCATATACAGGTAAGTTGAATGGTCAGGACTTGTTTACCGTCCGAGGTAATACAGCTGATGAATTCACTGCCAATCTACAAGCAGCAGTTAAAGCAATTGCAGCAGCTGCAGATTTACAGATGCAATTGTTAAGTCGTTCTGGTCAAACCAGTATGGACAAAGCAATCGAAGCACTGACTGAAGCTGGCTTGGCTCCTCAACCAGTAACAACAACACCTCAATCAATTGAGGTTGTTCGTGACAAGTACAACAATGAATGGACATATGGACATCCAGATGCTCCAGACCTACCAGATGGTCGTGGCAAGTACGCCAAGAAGAAGGGCGTATCCAAGGCAGGTAAGGCATACGTTGGTTGGTTTGACCCAGCCAAGGGACCGAAACCGTTTAAGCCAGGTATGGCTGAAGCAGAAACTATCTGGACTAAAAACTAAATATGCGTTCACTATTGCAAGTAGTTGGTGTTGAATCACCTGCTGGTAAACAATTACCAGAGGTGCTTCCTTTACTTACTGCTAACCAAGTTTCCTTCCGTCAGGCTCAACTGCATTTAATTGCAGGACAGCCAGGTGGTGGTAAGACACTACTTGCATTGTGGTACGCCATCACTTCTAAAGTTCCAGCGTTGTATATCTCAGCGGACTCTGATTCCAGAACAATCGCAACTCGTGCAGGTGCAATCATTATGAACAGAGAAGTATCCGACGTTGAGAGAATCATGGATACCGAGGCTAGTGTTCTTCTTGAAGATGCATTAGCTGAAGGTGCATCACATGTTCGGTTTGCCTTTGACCCAGCACCCTCGTTACAGGATATCGAGGAAGAGGTTGAAGCGTGGATTGAATTGCACGGTGCTCCACCTGTAGCGGTATACGTTGATAACTTAATGAATGTCGCTGCAGCCAGCGACAATGAATGGACAGCATTGCGTGATGCAATGTCCGCCTTTCACTACATGGCTCGTGAATACGAAACTGCCTTCATCGTTCTTCACCATGTCTCGGAGAATGAGAAGATGTCTAAGCCAAACTACCCAGCGCCACGTAAGGCTCTGATGGGGAAGGTTGCAGCCCTACCAGAACTGGTCTTATCTGTGGCGCTGGATAGCACCGCCAATGTTTATCGTGTTGCGGTTGTAAAGAACCGCCATGGTAAAGCAGACCCTAATGCTGAAGAGTATGTCACTCTTGCAGCTGAAGCTAGCAAGATGATTCTCTATAACTCATCGTCTGATTTGTTTAGAGCAAGGACAATGAGTCAATGGAAATAACAAAGTCAAGTTTTGATTTGGACTTCTCGTTTGGTCGGGAAGGTGAGAAGCTTGTCGAATCGTTATTAACTGGTGGCAAAACTGTCGAAGTAAAGCGTGACCGTAAGTGGCACAAGACAGGAAACCTTTACATAGAAGTTGAATGTTGGTATCTTAAATCGCAATCGTGGGAACCGTCAGGTTTATCAGTAACACAAGCTGATTACTGGGCGTTTGTTCTAGAAGAAGGCATCATCATAGTTCCAACTGACTACGTCAGATACGTAGTTAATAATTGGGGTCATGAGATAACTTGCGAGATTCCCCCTAACCGAAGTAAAGGTTACTTGGTTACAGTAGAAAATTTATTGTCGGCAATGAAGTTACTGAGAAAGGGAAATACTGATGAAGTTTCCAGACCTATCGATGGGGTTGTGTAGAGAAGTTGGACTAGAACTTTTCTATCCAGAAGATAAAGGAAACGGAAGTGAAACTTATACTCTTGCCAGAACTATATGCTCTGCATGTACAGTGAGGCTTCAATGCTTGGAATGGGCTGTGCATCACGAACCACATGGTATGTGGGGCGGGGCATCTCCAGTTGAACGAAGAGAGATTAGAAGAAAAAGAAATATAAGATTAGAAGAAGTGCTACCAAGGGAGTATGTATGAAACTGTTTGTATCAAAACATTTTAGAGTTGGCAGGTTAATTTATATTGCAGTTGGATTTAATTTTAAGAGACTGGCATTGGGTTTCTGTATCGATAGATACTCAATCAACCTAGACCTCGGACCATTCTGGTTATCGTTTGAGTTGTAATGTCAACACCATCCAAACGCAAAGGCTCACAGTACGAACGTGATGTAGTTAAGTGGCTCATCTCTATGGGGTACCCATGTGCTGAGAGAGCCTATGGCGCTGGTCGTCATGACGATGTTGGTGACATTGACGGCATAGATGGCGTAGTTATTGAATGTAAGAATGAAAAGAAAATAAATATCCCTGGTTATCTCAGAGAGTTAGAGGATGAGATGATTCATGCGGATGCGGAAACAGGAGTTGTGCTAATTAAAAAGCGTGGCACATCTAATATCTCAGAGTCGTATGCAGTAATGCCTGCGGAACTCTGGGTGAATCTGCTTAAACAGGCAGGTTACAATGGACATCAGTGAAGCGGTGAAAGAGTTTCACAAAATGAAAAGAGGTAACTATGCGGTTAGTAGTAGTGACCCTGCTTGGCTTAGTGCTGCCGTTGGCAACACCAGCACAAGCATATTCACCAAAGCTAACACCACTGAAGAAGTTGTCGGCAATAGTCGACAAGGAGAAACGAGTGGAGTTTGCTTTGAGTCTGGTCACCAACAACAAACGCGAGGCTCAGTGCGCGAAGAAGATTGCGTACAAGGAGAGCCGATACAACGAAGACTCCTACAACAAGAAGTCAGGAGCTCGTGGAACATGGCAATTACTGTGGGCAAAACCCGATTGGTCATTGCTGAAACAAACACACGAAGCACACAAGTATGTGCTACATCGTTATGATACTTGGTGTAATGCGTACAGGTTTCACCAGGAAAGGAATTGGTATTAACAAATGAATCAATCTGAATTCCTGCAAGCAGTCTTTAGTCATTACGGATTAGACCTACCACTTGGTGGAGAGAAGTCTATCCTCTGTCCTGTACATGATGACTCACGTCGGTCTGCTTCAGTGAATTCAGATAAGGGTGTCTGGGTATGTTATGCATGTAACGGTCGTGGTTCTGGTATACAGATAATCATGGCTCGTGAAAACTTAACATACCCAGAAGCTCGAAGTTGGGCAGAGAAAAACATAGGGAAAGAATCTCAGCGCCAAGCACCGAAGAGAGGGCGTAAGTCCAGCAATCGCTGGACTCCACCTAGACTGCGAGCAATGCGATGACAACAATCATTGGGATACAAGAATCAGATGGCTGTTTGATTGCAGCTGATAGTAGAACCACAACTGAGAAGGGTCGCCCTTACTCACATCCAATCGTTACTAAGATTACTAAGCGTGGTAAGTTTATTATTGCTGGTGCTGGTACTACCCAGCCATGTGACATAGTCCAACATATATGGAAGCCACCTGCTATTCCAGCTAACATTAAAGACACATATCATTTTATGATTACTACCGTGATACCAAGTATGCGTGATTGTCTACGAGACAATGGGTTTGTCCATGATGACAAAGCTGAAGAGTATGAATTTCTTTTTCTTATGGCTGTGAACGGAACCATCTATGAAGTAGATGATACGTACTCAGTCTTCCTACGCGATGATGGCATCTATGGCTTAGGTTCTGGGTCCTCCTATGCCATAGGTGCTATCGCATCTGGTGCAAACTGGAAGAAAGCGCTGCAGATTGCAGCGAAGAATGATGTGTATACTGCTCCCCCTTTCTTAGTACATAGGCAGGAGAAGAAGTGAAACCCAATCAAAAACTTATAGACCTTTGGACCAAAGCTGCTGACAGTTATCATGCAAACCTTGCTGGTTCACCTGCTGAGGCATACCTTGAGAAGCGTGGGATATTGGATGGCGCAGAAAAGTTCAAGCTTGGGTACGTGGTAGACCCAGCACCTGGTCACGAAGATAGATTAAAGAATCACTTATCTATTCCATACATAACCGAGTCGGGTGTAGTTGGATTTAAGTTCCGCCGTATTGATGACGGTGACCCTAAGTACATGATTCCTACTGGACAGAAGCATCACCTCTATAACGTAGGTGCAATTATCCATGCAGTTCGAGAAGTTCTAATAGTAGAAGGAGAGATAGATGCAATCAGTGCAACACTTGCTGGTCATCCTGCTGTCGCTGTTGCAGGAGTTAACGCTTGGAAGCCTCACTTTGCTCGTTGCTTTGATGGGATAGGGCGAGTAGTAATCGCTACCGATAATGATGTTAAAGAAGATGGGTCAAACCCAGGGCAGGAACTAGCACGTAGATTGCAGGATGCAATACCTCAAGCTGTCCGCGTGTCGCTTCCGCCTGACAGTGATATCAATAGTATAATTGTAGACCAAGGAGCTCAAGCGTTAACTAAATTGATTAGCGCATTAGATGAATAGGGAGCTCCGTGTCTGAAGATACAACCATCTTACAGTTCGAAGAAGATGCACAAAAAATCTATGACGAACTGTTAGCAATTCTTGTAAAGAAACAAATCGACTATGGTCCATACAACATCTGGCATGCGCCAGGTGGCGCAACCAATGGGCTGATGGTACGCATGTCGGACAAACTAGAGAGATTAAAGAATCTTATCTATAGTCCTAAGTCAGAGAAACCTAAGAACGAATCTCTTGAAGATTCGTTTGTTGACCTGGCTAACTATGCAATCATCGCACTAATGGTACAGCGTGGAGTGTGGGCTAAGTATGCCGAGAAACAGAAATAAAACTTACGCCGAGCAACGCATCTCTCGCATCCGTAGATACGGAATTGATGTTGAAGATTATGAGCGTATGCTCGAACAACAGAATGGTGCATGCTTTATCTGTGGCAAGCAACCAGAAAATAATAGAGCTCTCGATATAGACCACGACCACTCAACTGGCAAAGTCCGTGGCTTGCTATGTTCTAATCACAATCGTGCATTGGGCTTAATGAATGATGACGTAGTCATCTTGCTTAAGAGTATTGGATACTTGGTGAAATCAAATGGGTGAGTTATATAAGACAGACCCCATCTGGCAAACTGTCAATGAGATAACAGCTTCAATAACTTGGACTATATCTAAAAGATATCACCGATTCGTAGAGCTTGACGATATCAAGCAAGCAATGAATGAGTATGCATGGAAGCGCAAAGATAAAGTAGCCGAGTACTTAATTAGAGATAACGAAGACGAACGCAGGATGGGATACAAAGCATTCAGTACATTCATCCGTAGGGCTGGCGAGCGGTACGCTCGCAAAGAGAAAGCTCGTGCATTGGGGTATGAACTTGGCGATGAATACTTCTATCGGTTAGCAATGATTGAAACTTTAATTAAAGTTCTTGGTTCAGAAGATGCTAACCTATCTAATCAGGTAATGGACCCAGACATTCATGGTGTCAAAGCTAAGCGTCAAGCTAGTGAGGGTAACAACCTATTGGCTATGCTTGCTGATGTAGATAGAGCCATGAAAAAACTAGACAAACGTACACAAACTATACTAAATTGTAAGTATAGTTGTGATGCTTCGCTTGCTGAGATAGCAAAAGAGTGGGACATCTCGCCACAAAGAGTTGAACAAATCATCAACAAAGGACTAAGAGATATAACTGAATATCTCGGAGGGGCTACGCCTTACTAATGCCACGATTCGATTTCAAATGTCACGGATGTAACACAGTCGTCGAGCTGATAGTTACGGACACACCATTCCCTAAATGTGAAAAGTGTGGAGAAGCAATGACCAAAGTTTATACACCACCAGCAATTCATTTCAAAGGTGGAGGGTGGGGAGGTAATCACAATGGGTAGGTCAGGTAATCCTGCTCGTAGAGCAGAAGCTACTAATCGCGGAAGCGAACAGATTATGTTAGCTTGGTGTGATAACGGAACAGTAGATGGAAAGTTTATGGAAGGCGTGGTCTACACGCTACTAACTGCTGGGCTACCTATCACTAGCGCACAGCGTATACAAGGTAATCAGATAGGCAGACAGCGCCAGACTGCATTCGATGTGTGGCATAGAAAGACTACGTTTGATTGGTTGCTTTGGGTTGATTCAGATATCGTATTAACTAACGAAGCTTTACATAAAGTATGGGATGCAGCGCATCCAGTTGACCGACCTGTTGTTAGCGGAACCTACTTCATCTCTAAGCAGATGGAGAGTTCAATCATGCAGCCGTATGCTGCAGCATTCATGGCGCATGATGATAATAAATATCTCATGTCATACATACATCCATTGCCATTCAATAGTTTGATTAAGGTTGACTACGCTGGGTTTGGATTCCTTCTAATGCATAGGTCTGTTGCGGATAAGATGAGAGAAAAGTTTGGTGACATCTCATTCTTCATTGAATCAATGGAGGAATCGAATAAAGATATTGATACGTTTGTTGGTGAGGATATCCAGTTCTTCATGAAGATGAAGGAAGCAGGTATCCCATTACATCTCCATAGCGGAGCGACGGTTAAACATATGAAGCGATTCGCATTTGATGAAGAGTTCTATAAGTTGTATTGGATTACAGTTGCTAACTCACAGGCGCGGAATAAAGAAGGGGCAGAGGGACAACCCTCTACCCCTTCAGGTGAATCTAGTTCAGACTAATACGTGAGAAGAACTCACGTTTAGTTTGTTCAGCATTACGACACAGTTGGTACATCTCCTGCTCGCCCTGCTTCTTACCGTAATAGTAGCTAGCGTATCCGCTTACTACTGCTACCAGTAATGTGAACATTACTTACCTCCAATCCGTTCTAGTAGTTTGTCAGGTAATTCCAAGCGGACTACTACCGCCTTACCTCCCCCTTTATCAGGGGAGGCAAGGTTGGATACGAATTTCTCCGCTTGTAGTTTGGTACTGAACTCACCCCACGCCTGGACTGGAGCCCATTGCGCTAGTTGTGCTACGAGTACGTAGGAATCACGCTTGCCTCTTGATTCATCAAGAGACTCAATGATTTCCTGCGCTAGTTCCGCAGCACTTTCGGAGTTAGTGTTATCTGGGTCAAGTAAGTTGGCTACTAACTTGATTTCAGTTGGACGTGGACGTGGCATTAGTACCCCTTAACGCAGGCAACAAACAGTTTATGTTTGTCTAATGCGTCATGCAGTTCTTGTGGTGTACGACCAGTAATCTCTGCGTTACACATTTCGCAGTAGTGAACTAGCCAACCATCCACTTCGTGGTACCAAGTGTCATATACCCTCATGCTTCTTTCCTTTCTTTGTGTTCTCGATAATGCGGTTCGCATACATCATGCTGGTTGTATACGTTTTCGTGATACACAATGTGACAGCCGACCATGAACTGGACTTCTTCGAAGTCATCGCCCTGTCCTGCTGTGTCATGGTATCCGCAGTACCAAGTCCAACCAGCAAGCGGATGTGTAACAATCTCACTGGCTGGCTTGGTTGTCAGCGTGTTCTTATTCTGTAACTTGCCCATCGCTTTCCTCCTCTGGAGCGTATTGGATTATATCAATCATGTCCGCTTCAGTTTGGTCATGCAGTGGTTGCTCTACTAACAGTGGAGCATCATGCTTCTGTGAGTAGATATGTAGGTAGTCCAGTGCTTTGAGTATGTACTGTGCCACCCTTGGTGTGATTTGTTTCTGTACGTATGGCACTGGATTATCCAGTGCATCTACATATTTCTGTAGTGGATTTGTCATGCCACCTCCTACTTTCTACTCGGACATTCACCAAACAGTTGTTCGGTGATGATTGGTAACAGCGCTCCGTCACCATGGTCAGATACTTGACGGAGATTAGATAGAACGTGCGCCCATTCTTCGGTACCCAAAGGTGGGTGATACACAATGCACTCACATTTCTGCAGTATGTTTGTCATAGCACCTCTGCCTTTACTAGTTCAAGAGCTTTGCTCTTGAGTCGGTCATACTTACCAGCGATTACTCGCTCTGCACGAGTAGCCTCTGACTTGTGTGAGTTCCAGTCAAGGTACTCGACGATTGCTTGGAACGCACCGAACGCAGTACCTCGGATGTTCTCCTGTGTACTTAAGTTAGCGTAGATGTTGAACGCTGTACTACGAGCATCAGTTACTCGGTTGTATGTACGTCGCTCACCAGTAGTGAGTTTGTTGTACGGAGTATTCTGAATCGTGGTAGGTAGCGACCACATTCTGTTGAAGATACGCTCAACCTTGCTGTCATCTACGGTTGCATCTAACAACCAGCCAGCAACCTGTTCGTAGGTTTCGATACCTGTGTAGATTACGTTGAGCATGGTACGCATTTGCTCCACGTTTAGTACCGCATTGGTTGTGTGGTGTAGAGAATACTTGCAATCTCTACGGAAGATACCGCTTATCTGATTGGAGCAGAATAAGCGATTGACTAATGGTGTCACACCCAGTGAGCATGAACCATCGTGTGATGTTCGTGCCAGTAGGTATGCCATATGTGGGTCATTGGCAATCTTGACTTCTCTTGGTAACTCCAAGAGCATCCAGACTTGAGCACCACCACGAAGCTCGCCAGCGTTTGCATAACGTGCTTCGCCTGAATCAACTAGTGCATCCAGTGCAGAGAACATCTCTCCATTCTGGAACACCTTGTATCTACCACCAACTGTACCTAGTACAGATTGGCTACCATCTTTGTCGGTACGGATAGTGCCGAACGTTTGAGGGACAGTCAATCTACTGACCCCATTGTCGTTGACCGCTAGTGCTTCGAGGTCAGCGAGTGATACATGCCAGTCAAGTCCTGCTTGCTTGGCTGCATCTTGTGCGGATGTTGCTGTGACCGCAGAGCCAGCGATGCTGGCAGACATTCTGCGACGTGTTGCGTTTGTCATTTGTTTCCTTTCGTTTGTTGGTTGTGTAGGTGGAAGTATCTCATGAACGACTGTCAAAGTCAACAATCGCTTGGGAGAGTTGGTCATGGTAGTGACCCATGCTGGTACGTAGCTCGCCTGTTGCAGACCAGTACGCCCACCATGTAATGAATGGGTGATGAGGTGATTCATCTGCCCATAGGCAGAGGACTATCCAGCCATCGCCGATAGTCTTCTTGATGTCGAGGATGGTTGCGCCGTTGGCGCATTTGTCCCCCCTCTTGGGGGTGCTCTTGATTACGTCGGTCGTCATGTGTTTCCTTTCTAGTTGGTTGTCTCTACGGATTCGACTTCGGTTTCGTCGACATAAACTTCTTCGACTTCTGCATCTCCGTCGTATGAGATGTCACGGTCACTGACATCAAGTGAGATTGAGTCAGCGATTGCTTGTGCATCATCAGCGCTCGATGCTTTGAACGAGACACGAGTGCTTACCTTGAACGTAACGTATGCTTCATAGTCCCTCATGAATGAGAGTGGGTTACCGAATACGGATTCGATAATCTCACTGAGTTCACCATAGGTGATGGTGTCATCCTCGGTGAGTTCATTCTCTTCGAGATTGCTATTGAGTGTGCCATACAGTTGCGTAACTCGGTTGCGATTTTTATTCAGCGTCTCACGCAGGGTTTCAATCTGCGCTTCGAATGTGGCTAGTTGGACATGCACCTTCTCCTCAAGGTTGGTTGCCTTGTAGAGTCGGTAGGTATTCTCGTTTGTTTCTGGGTTGATGTAACGCAGAGTGACGAGAGCATTCGGGTTATACATTTCCTCTGTTACCAGAGGGTAGATGTCCGCTCCGAATGGCTGTGTTGCTTCAGTTGTTTCCATTCTGTGTTGCTCCTTTCGAGTTGAGTTGTCTTTCCACATACATGATGAGCATGTATGCTGAACACCATTCGCATTCACATAAACCAGAGTGGATGTTGGTGTCAATCCATTCCAGCAGTTCACTGCTTGTTGCCATGATGTTGCTCCTTTCGGTTGGTGTTTCGGTGGCTATCTTCAAAGCACATCTAAAGATGTGCTATAAAGAATCAGGCATCCGCGTTTTCATCGGACACGTCCTTCACTAGTTGGCTTTCCTTGAGATACTTGAGCACCATTTCGTCGGTTGTCTCGTAGTCAATACCATAGAAGTCGTCATTCCATTTCGCAAAGAAGTTATCCTTGACTATGCGGTCGAATGCTTCCTCTCGTGTGGATGTCCACTCGATTTCCCATTCTTCTGGTCGTTCGTAGTATGTGGTCAGGGCTTGCCAGATGGCGAGGTCGTCCATGCCGTTGCGATGAGTGGCATGTGAGTATGCGGTGAGTAGGTTTTCTACCTGCTCGATTCTGAATGATGGTTCCATGTTTGCTCCTTTATCGTTTGCTGATACTGAATCGAATGTCGGACTTACCATCTACGCAGAGACGGCATACCGCACAGGCTCCACCCTTTTCGGAGATGAGTGGGATGCGCTTGAGTTGTTCGGGACATGATGCTCCTGGCTTGCCAGTCATGTCGAGCATCGCTGACTTAGCATCAGCGAATGTGTCGGCTAGATACGCCACCTTCACACCGCTAGGTGTGAGATGTTTGTTCTCGCTGTCGGTTGAGAAGTAAAGCGAGAGGTTAGGTATTTCTCGCAGTATCTCTACTGCGAATGGCACTCTGGTGTAGCACCAGAAGTGAACGTCAGGATGCTGAGTTATCACGAGCTCCCACGCATGGGCATAATCAGGTGAGAAGAAGTCACCATCCCAATGGATGCGGAATAGTTTCTCAACACCTTTCTCCTCGCATTCATATTTGAATGCGGTAATCATGGTGTCAAGCATGACTGCCATGTCAATGCGACTGGCATCTTTGATTGTATTCCAGTTGTGAAGTAATACTTCACGAACTGAGGGATACATCTTCTCTAACTTTCCAGCGTAGCAAATCTTCTCGCATACACTGGTTGCTCCTGGGCAGGAGTATTGCTTGCCACTAGGCAGACCGAATGTGTTTGCGATTGCTGACCGCTTCCCATTTGGCGTTGCCAAGTTGGTTACCTTGCGGTCATGTGACCGCTTCAAGTTCGGCATGACTGCTCCTTTCGTTGAGGTTTGCCGTTGCTATTTATCAGCACATCTTTGATGTGCTAAAAGAACACGCGCTATAGCCAAGGCTCTAGGTGGTGTGATTCGACTATCGCCCAAGCAGGCGCAGTCGTCTTGTCTTTCCATGTCACTCCCTCTGGGAGTGTTATCTTCTTGTCATAGTCCTCGTCGACACACGCATAGATGGCTTCTACGCATGGCTCGACCATGGACAATGGGACTGGCGGATAGTGATTGCTTCGCAATTGGATTGCGATTGACTGTCGAATGTCAATGACATTCTCTACTAGGTCTTGCGCTGTATTTCTACCCATTTACTAGTGCCTCCTTACATAGATGTTCGCCCGACTCTTCGTCGAACTTTGCGTCGTCGTATCGCAGGAATCGCTCGTCACAATTCCAGCATTTGTATTCGTATGAATCAGTCTCGCAACTGGTTCCATCTTCCCATTCAATAGTTCCACCCCATCCTTGCTCCTCTGTATACGCGAGCTCGATGTATGCGGTTGGGTATTGCTCGGCAAGTTTGTCGATTGCCTCGACTGGCGGAGCCCATGCGGTATCGAATCCAAATCCTAGAGATGTGGGTGACTCTCTGAATTGGACTTCGCGAACATCCCACTTGGTTCCCCAGTTGCGAATGTTCCAGGAATACCAGTGGTCTGCTCCTGTTTGTGGCTTATCTTTGGCATCATGGTAAGCCTCCAAATCTGTAGGCTTGATGATGTTCCAGAAACTAAAAGGTTGTTCAACCTTTACAGTTTCCGTTTCATCTTTGATGAAGTTGTAGTGACTTACTTCGTATGGCGCAGATAACTGCGCCTTCATCTGTGCTATTACCTCTGGTGTGCCAGTGATAGATAGTTCATTCATTACCCAATTAGGCATTGCTTTCCTCCTGATTCTTGATGAGGTCATCAACCTCTGGTTGTAGTTCATTCGGTATTAGTTCTACTTCGTAGTCGATTTCAGCATAGTTCTGGTCTTGTTCCCACTCTGCTTGGTCTTCTGCGATTTCAAGCGCGAGTTCCTTGGTTGGTGCTTCTACCTCTTGGTAGAACATGAACTCACGCCTTTCCCATACGAGATACTTAGGCATTGTGTTCCTCCGTTTCTTTGATACTGCTAATCACATGATTAGCAATTAGTTGGAATGGATAATCGCCAATGACTAGCATCTGGCGTAGCAGTAGGCAGGCTACATCTGAGATTCTGGAAACTTCTGTTTCCATCTGGTCGATAAGCACATCCCACTCTTCGCGCAGGTATGCGGTCGTTGCTATTGGGTCACAGTCCATAGACTTGACATCCTCTATGAGTTGTGTCCATGACTCTTGGTCATTTTCAATGACCAATAGCCAGTCGTTGGCGAATTGCTCAGCGACTATGTCGCTGGTTGATAGTGTTTTCATTGGCATTAGTATTCGCATCCTTTACATTCGGGACGAAGGCAGTCACCGCAGGTGATGACTGCCTCGGTCGTGGTTTGGGTTGGGTTACTCACGAATCGTGGTTTCCCAGTGGCTATCATCAGCAGACTCTTGGTCTGCTAAAAAGACGCGCCAGTCGTTATCGCGACGGAGTGCGCCGAGTGACATTCCGATTAGGAATGACATTGCTAAGAGGCAGAGCAGGATTATCGACAATGCGGTGTCGTTACTCATACGCGAGCCCCTCCTTTCAGGGTTAGGTAAGCGTTTGGTTCTACCTTCAACACTGCTTCTAGCACCTTGTTGAAGTCTGGGTATTGACCCATTGCTTGGAGAATCTGCTCAATCTTCTTTGAAGATTTAGCAGTGTTGGTTGTGATTCGGACTTTCGCGAAGACTCGCTTGTCGTCCGCCTTGCTGATGTGAACATTGCCGTTCTTAACGACTCCGTTCAGGGTGGTGGTTGCTACTTTTCTCATGGTGTTTCCTTTCTGCCGTCGGACTTTCCGATTCGGCGGTCTATCTTTAGAGCACATCTTTGATGTGCTATCTTGATGCGTATTTCTTGTAGATACGAGCGAGGATGACGCAGTAAGTGTCAAGGACTCGCGAGGTAATTCGGCGGTCAGGTCGAAACCAGTAGAGGTCTTTGACCCAATCGTGATGCTTTGCCAATAGGTTCAGCATTCGGCTTCCTTTCGTCGAAGTTGGGGCTCTAATAAGCAGACCTTTGGTCTGCTATCTTGAGATGTGTATGCGAGCTAGTAATTGCCCATACGCGCTACGAGTAGTTCATTCGCTATCAGTTGCGTATCCCATGTGACATACGCGTAATGTGTGACATGTGTGGCGTATGGCGTATCGTGTAGCGTTATGTCATGAGATGACACGCCGTATTTACGCTCAGTCATACAGTTGAATTTGACAATCGGGGCAGGCTGGGTGTAGGATTCTCCTCGTCGCTGAATGGTTCAACGACAGAGAGGCAGTCATGAAAGAGACATACTGGGACAGTCACGATTTGCTAGTGAATGTGACAGACGAAATACACGCAGTGAAAGAGTTCTACGGAATACCTCACCTAGACCATGCGCCAGATTGCGAACTCGCATCTACACGCGAAGCGGTCAATGGTGACCTTGTCAAGTTACGCAATGGTTCAATCGGAATTGTTATAGATGTCGCGGATGAATACGGACAGCATGTCCTCGCGGTTGCGCTCAACAGTGGGCGCATAGTGACGGTGCGCGTCCGATAGATAGTCAGGTCAAGCCCCTCTCTCACTCACGGTGGGGGAGGGGTTTTTTCCTGCG
>OGVZ01000021.1_pt1 | contig 20135 bp, 42 predicted proteins | sample 1575881 | NCBI WGS metagenome assembly OGVZ01 (sample SAMN07581520, study PRJEB24739) | freshwater metagenome | place: Singapore | collected 2015-01
GCCTCAAGTGATTAAAAATCGTCGCACAGGCCAAGTAATCTCTATGACAGAGTCTGCTGGTTCACAACCTTAATATTCTTCTCTCACGGGTGGTGCAATCATTGGCCCTAAAACAGAGTTTATCTTGCATCCAGAAACCAATCTTCAACGTTATCCAGCTGGGGTTTCTGTCGGACAAAAACACTTTCACTTATAATTTCCAAACAAGAACTATAATAAAATTCCAAGTTAGCTACATACCCTGGGTTATCAAAAATAGATGCATCACCCCAATTGTGATATGCGGCTTGATCGTGAATATCAAAATCTAAACTTTTTGGTAAAAGAGAATGTATATCTAAATTTTTGTAAATATCAATATACTCCAATGGAATACAACTTCTCCACAAATCTTTATCTTCTTCTTCTACTCTTCGTAAAGACCAATTTAGTTCACTTAATTTATTTAATTTAAGTAGTTTATTTAAAAATAACAATCTATGCCATCTAGCATGTCCACCTAAAAAGAAAAATGGTTTTTGAAATTCTTTTTTCTCAAATTTATAATCTAATATTTTTATTCTATGCATGATTGGGTCATTATAAATGTACCCAGGTTTTTCAAAAATATTTTTAGATATTACAAATATCTCTTTTGCTTTTATTTTTGATTTAACAACATCAATATCACAAAATCTTAATAAGAAATCATCTGCACCACTAAAATCTAAAATAACTTTATCGTATTCAGTAAAATCAAATTCTTTATTTATTGAATTAAAATTATAACCGCCAAAGTAAAATAAATGTAAAACATTTTTTTGAGTAGTAAATTGCTCATATAAAGTTTTTGCATTTACTAAACTAATACTTTCCCTTTTGATATCTGTAATTTCTAAATTCTTATCTAACTCTTTAAATATTATCATAACTTTTTAAATAAATCTCTAACTTCTGCGCACTTTTCGTATTCTTCAATTTGAATAAAGTATTCCATACATTTTGTTAGTGTATGTTTTAAAGTTTCTTTTCTTAAAATAAAAACTATATTATCATTTCCATTTGATACCATTATTGCTTGCAATGTTTGTAGATTATATTCAATCATTTTTTTGGAAAATCTTATTAATTCGGAAAAAATAATATATTTGTTATTTTTTAACCAATTTGCTATTGGATAACTACCCAAATCAATATGTAAAATAACAGGTTCCAATTCATTCTTTATTTAAACGTCTCAATAAGTAAATATACAATCCAAAAAAAGATGCCGCAATACAATACATAACGAAGTTCGCTCTCCATAAACTTCCTGTCAGTAATATCAGGGAGTATTGAACGGCATCGAACCCAAAAGGATTGAAAAACAGAGCTAGGAACAAGCTCAAGTCTTTGTACATCATCATCCTTTTGCTTTTTTGCGATATTGTTTCTCTTATTTTGTTTATCACCGTCGTCCATGTGGATTAGTTTCATTAACAATCGGTAACCATTTAGAATAAATATTCTAAACCTTTAGTATTTGCACGTCTTAACTGAATATCCTGAATTGATTGTGGGTTTTTCACTTTGGAATTTTTACGATACCATTCATACAAATCTTCCAGCGTACCTTTACCTCTTTGTCTTTCCATTGCTTTATCCCACAAATCCTTTCCAAATTCTTTTTTCAACTCTTGTCTTAAATTCCACAATATCTTTTCTTCGTCTGCTCCTGCTTCCAATTCCAACTTCAATGCTTTTACTCTTTTCATTCTACTTGCTTCTAAAGCAGCATCTATACGGTTTCTTTCATCCGTGCCGCCATAATTGTTGTATGTTTGTTCGTATGCTTTGATTGCGGTATTGCGCATCTCTGTTGCTTCTGCGAACATATAAGAGTAATTGAAGTCACCATTACGAATTTTGAGTAATAGTGGTGCACTAGTTGGTAGTGGTTTCTTTGCTCTCCCCTTTGTCCACCATCTGTATTTGTTGTAACCCATAATTATTTTAATTTAAAACGATTATTACCATCGTTATACCAATATAATTCCTTTTGTTCATTTGGTACAAATCCAGGCGTTGCACCTTCTCTTGCAATTATATCCAATTTATTATCACCATTCAAATCTACCAATCTTAATCTAACCAACCATACAAACGAATTTGGACTACCATTTGCTATGTTGTATTTATAATTATCAATATATTGTTCAGAAACTTCGGTAAATGTTCTATTTTTATTGTTTTGTAAAAACTGAATATAATATCCTGCACCTCTCCAACAACTTCTCAATATTATAATATCTTGCCAACCATCACTATTAAAATCATAAAATAGATAATCATCAACAATTGCAAATGTATCTTTTGTGTCAGGATATGTCATTGGTAATTGTGTAGAATTTGTGTATGAAAATTCATTAGAATTTCCCCAATAAATTCTATTCCTACCATTATATTTTCTGGGGTTTGAATCCCAAATAGAATCTCCAAATATTTCTGCATGTCCAATTATCATATCAAGTCTACCATCGTTATCCAAATCATATATTTGATTATGAAAATACCCAGCATTTACCTTTTCTTTAATTGCATTTTGTTTATCAAAATTACCTTTACCATCATTTATGTATTTATAATCTGCTGTGATTAAATCCACATCACCATCATTATCAATATCTCCGGATGATGCAGTGTGATTGAAATCTGTTGAGTTTGGTATATACTTTATATCCGCACTATCTTTATAAAAATATACAATACCAATGGGTGCACCTGGATAATAATTTTGTTGTGGATTTTCATATCCCTGGTCTGAAACCCAAAAGTCTAAATAACCATTACTATCAAAGTCTCCCAGTCCACCCACCATTGGCCATACAAATCCATCTAATTTTTTCCAAATTACAAAATTATTATTTGTATTTTTTATTATGTATACAAAGAATTTATTTTGATTATAATTTGTAGTTGATACAATATAATCATCATCACCATCTTTATCAAAATCTACAAATGCTCTCGCCCAACTAATATGTTCATTGTTAGGTATTAATGGTCTAAATTTTGTTTGTACATTCTGATAATCCTTATCTAGTGTATTATAAAAAGAAGTTCCGCTATTTATTTGCGAAACTTCTGTTTTTATTTTTACAAAAGGTTTTGGTTGTTCCGTTTGTTGTTGTGATTGTATAACATCTTTTTTACAACTTGTCAGTATTAGTATTGTTATCAATATTGTTAATATATTCTTCATATTGTTTTTGTTTTTCCTCTAAAAATCTAAAACTTTCACTTGGACCTGTTATTGCATCATACTTACGATACGATTTTACAAATCCCTCTAAACCTTTTGATTCAAATTCACTTTGTAGGTTTTCTACGGATGATATGTAGCAGTGATTAAATCCCATCATTCGTTTCCTCCTAAATCAAACTCATCTTCAATATCTTTTGCTGATTTTGGTTTTCTTTTTTTAACCTCTTTACGAAATTCTTTTACAGCCTCTTTTAATTTTTCATTTGGTTGCATCCATTCTGGTAATTCCTCATCATCTTCTAAACCATCGTTAAGTGTAGAGTCCCATTCGGAAACATCATCAGTATTATGTCTTAAATTTTCATATCGTTCCTCATCCTGTTCCATAGCTGCAGTAACATCATTCCATTTTTCATCTTCTTCTTCCTGATACTCTGCTGCTCTTTCTAATACCCATTGTTTGAATCCATCCGAATGATATCCCATACCATTTAACAATGTTTGAAATGCATCCATAACTTCATCTAAACTCAAATCACTATGGTCAATTTCTACAGTCGTTTTTGTTCCATAAGTTTGGGCTGTGAATATTGCCGGCTTTCTCATATCACTAAAATTGTAATTGCTCATAACTCTTTATTTTTTTCGTTTATAAATTTTTCGTAACCTTTCATTTCATTTTCCTTTGCTATCTTTTTTACACTATCGTAATCAAATTTATGTCCCGATATTGCGCTTGATATTGCGGCAAATCTTTTTGTTTTATATGAAGATAACGGCGATTTATGTTTTGAAAGGTGTGCAGCTTTTGCATCCAAATACTCAAACAATTCCTCTTCAGTCATTTGTTCAAGCTCTTTATCTGTTTTATTAAAGTTCATCGAAATCAAAATCTTTGTTTGCTGAATATAGTATATCACCTTCCTCACTAATACTCATATTGATTGCTCCCTTATCTACTAAATCTTCCAACGTATTAGATACACTATCATTTAATACATCTTGCATTACACCTTCAACCTCTTCCCAACTTAAATGGTAATCATCAAACTCTTCCCAACGTCTTTGCATTAAGTGTTGCAATTTTCTTTTAAGTGGTAATCTTTCAATAAACGGATTATTTTCAAAAAATCCACTTTCATCTAAAGTATCAATCATCTCGTTTGTTACTTCGATTATTTCAGGCAGTATGTCCATTTTCTTTTAATGTTTGTTTAAAGTTTTCATCCTCTTCCTCTTTTGTAGGTAAGTAAGATGATTTGAAATATTCATCATCATATTCCCAATTATCGGGAAATATAGAACCATTACTTACACCTTCCCAATATTGCTCATTCATTTTTTCTTCAAGCAAATATTGTTCGTAAAGGTAATCCTCATCGTGAGTTATATCTTTTGGGTCATTTTGTTGCTGTTTCATATACCATTCTTTTGTTTTACTCATAACTATTTCGTTTTGTCAAATATACAAAAAAGTATTGAAAAAACCAAGACTTTCTGTATATTTTATTTAAGAATCCATTTATAAATCAATATTATTGTTATGCCCCAACCGATAATAAATCCGGCTAATTCGATAATCCATTTTCTATTTTTATTCATATGATTATTTTAATATAATTTTTTCAACTTTCACTACACCATTTGAGCGTGCTACTATCGTCATTGTATCACCCCTCATATTCCATATTGGTGCTATGACTGTGTTGATTGTACCATCGGCTGAATTGAATGATACTGAATTGATTGTTGGTACTTCAGATGTTTTAAGATTCGTTACCTTAATACTATCCACAATTTGCCAACCCAAACCTCGCCAAGTCCTACGATATATTGTACCAATTGTATCACCAACTTTTAATGTCCAATAATGTGAACTTTCCCACTCAACTCTTTGACGTGGATTATCAGGTATTCTACCATTGCGGCGGATTGTACCTGATATTGTATGGATGTTTTGTGTTTGTGTTGAATATAAGTTGAATACCGAATATCCGTTACTATCTTTTGGTAATCGGGTATCAATATTCAATTCAATTCTACCACCAAAATCATCTTTATTACATGCTGGTAAAAATGTTATTACAAATAATAATAGCAAATATATTATTACTATAATTATTTTTTCAAAGTATTTACTTTTCATAATTAACGATATAATGTTACAAACTCACCAAAGTGCTTATCAAATACTTTGAGTAGATTTTCATAATCTCCCATCATCATTTCACTTTGAATTTTCTTTTTATCCAAATCTAATTGCTTTGCAAGATTACCTGCGATTGCAATTAAATTGAATGCGTTACCATCGGGTCCGGTCAAATCTATTTCAACGGGACCTGTTTTCATTTTCTTATACTTTATCATTTACAATTACATTTTTTTCTGTTAATAAACGGGTCCTCATCTCCATAGAGTTTTGCCGTATGTATACCCAAAGGTATTGATATTGCTATACAACCTAAAAGGATTAATAATACTATCATGGGTTTGTTGATTTAACTTCTCTAATATGTTTACATTCTTTACCACCTGTATATGTGAATGAAGGACAATCACATTCCCATGTTCCATTATCTTCGGTTACACTATATAATACATTTCGGTCTTTTGAAGATACTACTTTATGGATTTTCACTTCGGTTAAACCCTTTTCTTTTAGCTTTCGTTTAACCAATTCATCAACTTCACTACCGCCTGCCCATTGTGCTCTATGCTTTCTAAACTCTTCAAAGAAATACCTATCATCACAAAGTGCATCCAATACTTTTAATGAAATATCTTTACCTTCATATTCAGCAACTTCATATAAGTTTTGCTGTGGAGCATTAACAAATTTATTTTGGTCAGCATAATCACCTGCAATCACAATGTTATCACCTGCCCAACTACCAACAATTTCATTTTCACTATTAAGGTCTCCACCACCTCTACCATTCCCATCTGCAAGTAGTATTGCCAATCCTGCTAATACACCATTTGCCGACATACTAAACTCCATCAACTTCGCACCGTCACCAAATGTGTGTGGTTTAATATATTGTCTTTTCTTTACATTAACGATTTTGTAATACTGTCCCATTTTGTTTTCAATTTATAATATAATAAAATTCCTGTAATAACCAAATTAAATGTGTAATTAAACATCAAAGGATAATCCCACAATCCAATTGCGTAGATTTCCATAAACACTTCACCCAAAAACCATAAAAGTAAAAAGGGCCATCCGAGATGGCACCTTTTATCTTTGTATGTTCGGATAACTTCCGGTATGGCACATATTGCTAATAGCACCCCACCAATATAACCTATCGTTTCCATTATTCATAACTTGCCCTATCAATATTAATTACATACGGGAAACGGGGTATTCCATCGGGCGTTAAATTGAAATACTTTACCGTTGCTTCCTTACCGATTAGTTTCTTTTTATTCTTTAACATTTCGGCGGTTTCTTCCCATGTTCCTTTTACATTTGATTTGAAAGGTTTACCTTCTGCTGTTTCAAATACAAAGTAACCTGCGGTGCCTGTACGATTACCTTCACCTTCTACAATATCAATGATTGTATATTCTTCATCTACAAACGATTTGTGTTTCAATAGAAACTTACTACGTTTGTTTTCATATACATCATTCACTCGCAACATCTGACCTTCAAATCCACGTTCTACATAGTTCTCATACCATTCAGTAACTTCATTTTCATTGTTTACTATATGTGTTTCAACTTGCTTCACACATTTAGGAAAGTCCAATGCGATTTCATCCAATTCAATACATCTATGTTTGAATGTGCCATCAACCGAAGGTATATCGTAAATGTGATACTCAATGTTTTTCTCACTTTGTTTAAGGTCGGCATCAGTTGGTTTTGTTTTCTTAACCAATGATACAATTGCGTTGAAATCATTTGCGAACTTATCAGCGTACAACTCACCATCCAATATAGTATCTGGTTCGTGTTTAAACAACTTATCCAATGCTTTACGAATGTGTGGTGCTGAAATGATTGGTTTACCATTACGACTAAACATACCATCCTTTGTTACAATACAACGAATACCATCCAATTTAGGCTGTGAGTAAAGTGGATATTCTACTTTGTTTTTGTAATCTTCCCACTTTGCTGCAAGCATTGGTTCAAAGTATTGTTGTTTGTGTATGTGTTTGATATTCTCAAAGTAACCACTTTCCAATTTCTTTGTACGTTTAGCGATTGCTTCTTTCATACATTGTTCCTTATCAGTAGTTGCGTTTGCCCTACCTTCATTCTTACCATACACTACAGTCCATTCGTTAGTAACTTTCTTACCATCCGTTTGACCTGATATAGTTCGGTATTTGTTACCCACTACTTCGATTGTCCACTCTTGCACTTTACCACCTTTTGTGGATTTGTATATTGTTTCTAATTTCATATTAAAATGTTTTAACTACACCCATTGCCATAGCCAATGCTAACTCATATCGAGTATAAAATTTAACCTTTTCTTTCACTTCGGCAAAACTGATTTTACAATCGGTACTTTCACCTTCATCATCACATCCCATAATCAATCCGTTTCCGGCGAAAGGTTGATGTGCTCCTTCATATGTAAAAAACGCATCGGTATCATTTAGTAATCCTTCATCATCTACAAAGATAGCATCATCCTTTGGTAGATAGGTTGCGATTGTAAAGATTTCGCAATTGAGAAACTTATACATTTCATCAATACCTTTTCCAATTTCAACTTCTTTAACCTCTTTGTTGATAGAGTCAATTAATATTGCTTTCATATTTTATTGTTTTTCTTTATCCATTATTTGAACATAGTTTTTCTTTCGGTTATTTTTATCCATACCAATTGGGTAATAACTTACATCTTCTAATTTAATAGAGTGTACAATATTACCATTATCTAAATTCTTTATCTTAATCCCTTTATCTGCTCGGTTATCCCAAATCAATCCGTCAGCTGCGATACGATTTTCATCCAATCGTTTCATTGTGTTTTGCATTTCCATATTATTCTATATTTGTTGTTAATAAATCATCATTGTAAAATAGTTCAGCGGTAGGCTGTCCACCATTTTCGCCGGGTTCTAAATAATCATCAGTATCATCCAATGCTTCCTGATAATCAAATGTATCTATACACATATTATCATGAAATCTTTCTACCATTTCTTTTTTAGCTTCATCTAAAGAGTCAGCCTCAATTATGTGGTGTTCTCTAACCCAATGTGATACCTTTCTATCAATGTAGAAATCAAATTCCTGTTTGGGAACATGCTCCATATTTTCGTTATGTTTCCCGTCTCCGTAAATTGCCATAGTTTTAATTTTTATAAATTCCTTTCATTGCTTCGTTCTCAACCAATTCGGTTACAAAACTTGCAAATTCTGCTTTTGTTTTACATCTGCGAATTGGTAGTGTAAGTTCCTTATCAATACTTTCACCTTCAGTACCTCGTCCCAATACACACTTTCGTAAATCAAATGAATTACTTTCCCAATCTATTGTCATTAGGGTACAATATTCTCCCTGTATTCCACTACCTCTAACATTATCAAAAATCCAAATACTACTAGGGCTATGCGTTCCCACTTCAAAAACAAATTGATTACCTGCTGGTGTTGTAACTTCGTTCTCATGCAACTTTGTAAAATTTTCTACTGGTCTCATATTTTTTATTTTAGTATTCATTAATATCTGCGACATTCCAACCCGATTCATCTTCATCTTCATCCGATTCATCATCATAAAAGAAACCCTGATAATCACAACTTTCAGGTCCCATAGGGTCATATCGCCAACCATCAGCCATTTCAACTAAATTGGGATATAATACACCTTCCGTTCCTACTCCAGAATGATTACCTTTACTGAATGCTAAATTAATACCAGCCATTCTTAATCTATCCACATCAGTATCGGTTATCCCATTCATTTCGGCAAGTAACTCATAGTAATCTTTGCCACCGAATACACCATAACCTTCATAGTTATCTTCGGTCCATACATTACCTTTATTATCTAACATTTGAACCCTGAATGTTGAACGGGTCGAATAATTATTAGCGATACTCTTATCCGTATCTTGCGTTATCCAACTAAAAAATCCCATAACTATTTGTTTTTAATTTCTTTAATATGTTTACAATCTTTACCTCTACCAAATCCAAATGCGGGACATGAACAACTCCACCAACCATTATCATTATCCACTTTATATACATTTCCTTTACTACCCTTAACTTTGTAGGTTTTTTTCACTACGACTTTTTCCATTGTTTTAGGTGTGCCATACTGAATTTTATCCCACATCTTTTCTAACTCTGCCCAACTATACCATCGGTTTACTTCTATCCATCCACTACTTTCTTTACCACCTGTACACACAATCCATTTCTTTTTTGTGAGTGGTGATTCAAAGCAAATAGGGGGAAATGCTGATTTAATTCTCATAACCTTTATTTTAATCTAATCCTAAATAACTTAAAATTTCCCACTCTTCCATTTCGTTAATTTCGTCCAATGTGAACTCCGTATTAACTAACATAAGGTCAACTAAAAATTCTTTATCCATAACTTTGTTTTTAATAATCTTCATCTAAATACTCACCGGCGTTAAGGTAATCATAATACATATCCTTGCGATACGGATAATTGTTTTCATAACAATCATCACAATAATATCGTGTCGGAATACCATACGCATCATATCTCAACTCAACGTAAGCGTTATTATCATTTGTAGTTTTGTCACATCCGTTTCCACTACAACAAATCATATTTTCCATAAAATTATTTTACCACCAACTTGTATAATAAACTATTTTGCCTTCTTTGATTGCTTCTCTAGCTTTACTAACGAACTCCAAATCACCATCCCTTTCACTACCATCCGTTTGTCCAAAAAAGAAACCTGATGTATTGGGTAAGTTACCATCAATAATATCTTGCTCTAAACTATCCAAATCGGTTTTAGTTAATACAACTCTACTACCATTGAAACTATCATCAGTTCCACCTTTTTGATAATAAAGTTCTTCCATCCAACCGTGTAAGTTTGGGTGTTTACGCCAATAGGCTACTTCAACTTCTTGAGTTACATTGTTAGTATCAAAATCTACTTCACTTTTTACTTCACCATTTAAGGCGAATGCGTACATATCGAGTCCCATATTAATTTAAATTTATTTGATTAAGAATATTTTGTCCTTCTTCAACACGTTTAATGTGTTCTTCTACCTGCTCTTTTGATGATTGTATTGTTTGTTTCAATACTGAACGAAGGTCTTTCACTCCGTACTCTTTGGCATCTTTACATACAATATCAATACCTTCATTCAATATTCTAATGAGGTCTTTATCTTCGTTAAGCATGTGGTTATCCAACATATCAATAAGAGTTGCTGCAATAGAACTTCTCAAGTTGATACTTGCATCATTGGATTGCTTCATCACATTTACCAACGTCAAAGCCATTATACATCTTTGGTCATTTGTCTTTGCGATTTTTTCTGCGAGGTCTTTAAACATATTATTTTCGTTTTATAAGTTTTGTAATAAATTCCATTGTTACCAAAAAGTAATAGTAAGGAACATGCAACATACACGACCCTACTAATACAATTTGAAATAATGTTTCGTTCCTTTCCGGTCTATTTTGTTCTTCTAAATTTTTAAGTGTAGCTCGGACTAACGGAAAGGTTAGTAATATCCAAATACACAATACAGTTACTATCATAAATTAGGTCTTGCTGTTACATATTTTTTTAAATCAGGAATTTTAACTAACATTCTACCACAACGGCGATTTCTAGCATTATCTTTATTTCTTAATGCCTGTAAGTGATGAATGAAACTACCACCGATTTCCATTTTTGGTTTACCTCTCAAACAAATATCATAAAATGCTTTCAGTTGTGAAAAAGTAACAGAGCCATTCTTATCTACAAAATCCAATAACTCTTGCGTAATGTAACCCCAATCACCTTTAACTAACTTTTTGTGTTTGTTAAGGTATTTTTCTCTCATTAACTTTCTATGTGCTTTAGAACTCTGTTTTGCTTTATCTGCCAATTTGAAAATGTACTGGTCATAAAATCCACAACCAGCCTGTCCCAGTGCCATAGCACCTACATTGAAAGTAGATAAGTTTTTTCTTTGAATACCCTTACCTTGTCCTGCTGATTGGTAGTTAGGATTTTTTGGGTGAAGGTATATATCAATTCGTTCAGCTTTACGCCAAGGAATATCGTTTTGTGAACCCCTATAATATCTGTCACCTAACACTTTTTTCCTATCACTATGGCGACCTCTCAATACAACCCACCCAAAGATTTGTTCGAGCGTTTTTTTCACTTCGATAACTTGCTCAACATTCTTCATTGGAATAGTGGCAATATAAGTTGATGTTCTTTTCATAATAGTTTTATAATGTGGTATCATAATTATTGTTTATATCCTACGAAATTAATTGTGGTTGCTGATACTAATCCTTTCTTTACCATATCAGGATAAATTTCATTCAACCAATAGTTTTGTACGTTATCCAACTCCCTACAAATTTCTTCATGCATTTCAGCTAATTCATATCCTTGTCCAAATCCATATGCACATACATTTTTACCAATTACTCTTAATCGTTCTTCATCATCATTTTTGAACGCATCACCAATAGCATTAAAGATATTCTCTTTCATTTCACTTGCTACCTTATCATTATGTTTGTACATATCTTCATTCCACGGTTTGGTAATACGAATACCATCAACAATCTCAATCAATTTTTCTTTACTCATATAATAGTTTTAATTATGTTTCATACCTTTACATACACCATACCCTTGTCTAGCCGCAAGGTTGTTAAGTCGGATAGCATCTTCCATAGGAACGACTTGTATTTCGTTACCTGTTTTGTGGTTAGCTATCTTCACTCCACCAACTTTTTGGACCGAACTACAATTAACACAATGTTTGTAACCATACTTAACTAATCGTAATAGTGGCATATCATTACCACATTTTATACAACTAGTCATTTCCAATTTAACTTTTACTTTACTCATACAATTATTGTAAATTAGGTTTGGTAAATATATTATCTACATTCTCTACATAAGGTTTGAACCAATTACGGATAGTTTTGTGAGTCAACCCATCCACATATTGTTCGTTCACTTCGTACAAACTATCTTCTAACAACCTTTCGGCATCATAACGAATAAGAGTACAAAGAGCATGTATTAATTCCTTAATACGATTTTCACTCTTATTACCTGCTAACCAATAACGATTATCATCAGAAAACATATGTGAATAATCGTGTTTGGTAATCATATCAAAATACTCATTCAAGATACCATTCTCATTATACGCATCCGTATCGTTGTTCGGGTCATTACTGAAAAAATCATTAAACTTATTCATATTATTATTTTTTAGATTTAACATTATTGTTCACTTCGTACACACTAAATTTACTATCCATTGGAATAATGAATCTGTTATTAGCCGTATCAATTTTGTTACGAACTTTCTTAAACTTCAAACCTACAATCACACCTTGCTCGTCTAAATAACGCATATCATACGCATCACCATCAATTACTTTGAAACCCATAAATGAAACGGGCAACACCTTACCTTCAAATACCATAGCAACACGTCCTTGCTTTTTATCTAACAAATCTAAACATTGAATCGTATTATGTCCGCTGTATGAATATGTAAGGTCATAGTTAGGATATTTCTCTAACAAACGAAAACGCTTAGCAACTTTTGTATAGTCATAGAACATAACATCATCAAACAATTGAAGGATATTTTTACCATTCAATTTAAATGTAGTTAAGTCAATATCGGATGTACCATTGATACGAACTGAAAATCTCATACCTTTAGTTTCCGCATCTGCTTTTGCTTTCTCAATTTCGGTAACTAACCAACCCATAAAGAACTCACGTTGTTCAAAGAACAATTTAGTTTTAGCGATACGGGCTTTGTTAATAGCGTTTTTCTTAACGTCAATACGATTGTGTCCACTTTCAGTTAAACACGCCGCAGTACATTCTGCAGTACGCATCGGACAAACTTCGTAACCACTTTGATTAGCAGGTGCAAGATACAATATATAAGTTGCTTCGTTATACTTTAAACCTTTAGCGATTTTTGAACTACTTGCAACACTACCTAAATAAGAAAGACCAGTTACTTTCTTTGCGTTACCAATTGTGGTGAATTTTAACTTACTCATAATATACATTTTTGACATAAAAATAGGGGCAATACTCACCCCTATATAAAATTGAATTGAACTTTACAAAGTAAAGATACGAAAAATTTTTGAACTGGCCAAACTTTTAAGAAAAAAAGTTTATTGACAATCAACGAGTTATGAAATTGCCCCTATAACTCAAATGCGTAACTCGTTGACCCTCAATAAAAACTTTTCCTATTGACAATCAATGAGTTATGCCTAACCCATTCATTTACAACGAGTTAGGCATAATTGAAATATCCTCATATTAAGGATTTTTTTAATATGTTTTAAATATACGGGTTATGTTCTTGCGGATAAAAATCTTCATCGTCAATCACTTCATTCGTATCAACGTATCGGTATCTTTCAAGTTCACTATCGTATGTAACCATTCTGTCCGTTTCATAATCTATCCACTCCAAATGACCTTCTTGCAAATCTTCGTAATCTTCACCACCATTCTTCACTTCGTAGCAACCACAAAACCCAACACCTGGTTCTTCGTATGTTAATTTGAACTCTAATGTTGGATAAAGAGTAGATACATAATGTACCCACATAGAATTAGGTCCCCATGCAGTATTATAATGAACTACGAACTGTCCGTCCTCTTCCATTATAGATGCTTCCGCAACATCCCACTTTGTACCCCAATTCTCAACTCGCCAATTATACCAATCACTATGTCCATACTTACCAATCAATTCGGCAACTTGCTCATTAAACTTTTTCTCACCTTCGGTATCATCTTTCTCACCACGCCACATTACAGGCGAAGTCATTTCTAATAATTCCGGCGGACAAGGATAAAGAATATCCATTGTAAAATCTTCATACCCATTTTCTTTCACTACGACCGTTTTGCTTTTAAAGTCATCAATCGTTGCTTGGTCGCCTGTAACGATAAGACTGTTGTTACACCAATTTGGCATATGCTTTGTTTTTATTAATCTAATATATTTTCGTCTGCTATTTTAATCAATTTGTTTATCTGTGCAATCCATCCATACATAGTCCGAACATCATTTTTATCTACACCCATTGCTTCAATTTGGCTACCATTTTTTCGTAGATACATCATGCATTCAAATACTTCTTGCGGATTATGAAATCTTAACTCAACTATAAATTCAGGCGGTATTCTATCTATCAAATCATGTCCATCATATTTGAATCGGGCAATTGCACACCAATCTAAATTAACCATATCTTCGGTCCATGCTTCAATAATTTTATAAGGAACAACGCTGTGCCACCCCGCTATACTACTAAACCGAATACTAACCCGTTCTCCTTCTACTCTTTTCTTAAAATTCGTTATCATATATTTCCGTATGCTGTTACTAATTCTAATCGTATTGAACCATCTTCATTTATCCAACCCTTCAATTGAAACATAGGGTCTTTCGGATGCCCACTTGCCAAATACCCCATCATATCAGGTCCTTCACCTATTCCTTTATCTTCGTAATTTATTTTTGATAATTGAATTGTTTTTTTAATTATTTTTTCTGGATGTGGTAATACAATTTGTTCGTTCTTAACAGAAATATCACTTACATTAATAAATCTCAAATGTCCGGCTCCAATTAGGTCACCCATACTTCTAATGTATACATCATTGGGTACACCATCAACTTTTCCTTTCTTTGTTTTTCTTTCACTACGCATTTTTTGTATCTTAGCCTGCGTATATGCTGCTCTTTTAGTTCCTGCGAATCCCATAACTTTTTATTTATTGTTTATAATATCGTAATCATGACACATTTCATTCAATCGATGGAAGAACGACTCAACATTTAGTATTTGGTTTGCTGATACATTGTATCTTTCCCAATTACCTGTATTAGACATATTTATCAATTCCAAATCATATGAGTCATTTCGATTTTCTTTTATTCTGTCTATAACCAGTTCCCATTTACCCCAATAAATTGGATGTGAAAAATAAATTACATACACTTCTTTTTCTACTACTACATCATCTACAATAATCCCACTTTTGTTGGGAGTATTTTTCTTAATTGAACTGATGTTTTTGATTGTTAGTTTCATATTATCCGTATAGTCCGACCATTCGGAGATTATCAATTAAAATGTCTTTGTTTTTTATACTAGCGATACTTACTTTTATCCCTTCTTTTGGCTTCTTTAAATTAAACAAACGATAAAGCGGATTTCCATCATTCCATTTGCTGTAATCTCTATCCAATCTTACAACGTGCGTATCTAATTGGTTCTGTCCTAATCTAAATTCATAATACTCACCATAATCAGGTCCATCAACTACTGATATTGCTTTGATGCTATTAACAACTATATTCCACTTGTCCAATTTAGCACCTTCTAACTTTTCTATATTTTGTATTCGTAACATACTATTTAACTTCTTTTAATGCCATTTCAAATGTTGCAATTGCGTTTTTAAAATTACCAAAAAATTCTAATGATATTTTATGTAGTGGGCAATTTGGATAATTTAATATGTGCATCCATTTTTGTTCTTGATTATCCCATCTACCTACCTTATCTACTTCAATCCACACAAATGTTTTACTAGGTGCTTTTAAATCTTCAAATTGAAATCTCCAATGTGTGATTGAATCTTGTGTTCTTAAACAAACAAAACGACCGGACACAAATCGTTGGCCGGTCATTTTATCTGGATTAACTATCTTTAACATAGATTATAAATTTGTACAATCTTCAAATGCGAAATGATATGCATCAACTATATCATGTCCTTCACTTATATATTTCTTTGCTCTCTTTTCGACTTCCTTTTCCACATTCCAATCTCTAGCATCATTCATAACGGTTTGAATATCGTTTTTTTGTTCGGTTGTTAATTGCATATTGTTTAATTTAAAATTTACTAAATACTCTACTATATTCTTTATTCCATTGTTTGCAGAATTTTACATCCACACCTTTATTAAACTTTTCGTAATCGTGTCCGAATGTTAAATACGCTTGAATTTCATCAACAACTACTTTATCAGTATATCCCATTTCAATAAGGTTTTTCTTAAATACCTTATAATGTTTGGTAGGTATTTCATCCGTTATCTCATTCACTAATGTTTTGTATCTTTTGTTTGTGTAATATAGTGCATGACATACTTCGTGTTTAAATGTATCACCTTCGGTATTTGCCGCACCAATTATATATGCTTTACCATCACCTTTCATTGTACGAATTTCCCAATATATTTTATACATAAGGGCATCGTATGGTGTTTCAAATTTATCAATATTATCGTAACAATTATGTAGTACATCAAAGGGAATATTAAATCCACTCCAATCACTACCATAACTAAAACCTCTACCATATTCTTCACTATACCATTTCATATAATCCCACATACTAAAATGCTTTCCACAAAAATCAGAATTAGGTGATTCGTAGAATTCCTGAACTCTACAAAATGTCATTGCTCTATCATACTGATTGGGTATTATCACAGCAAACACATTTGGTTTCACTTCGGTTATTTTGTAATCTACATTCATATCTTTATATTTAAAAAAAGAATGTGGGGTGACAATTGCCACCCCACTTCTTAATCACTACTACCATACTATGGTCTCACTATCTGCTTCCGCATTTTCATCCTTCACTTCGTTGAACAACTCACCATCATTTGTTTTGATGTACTTTTGAACAAGTTGTTTTACGAACACTCTCTCACTATCCAATCCACCATCATTACTGAAATAAGGTAGGATTGCAATCTCAGCTGCTTCCATAAGAGTAAACCCGTCATAGATAAGACCGGCAGCCTCTACGTTCACACGCGTTGAAATAATAGTCGATACCTTACTCATATCAGTTTTGATAAGTTGACGAGTAGTTTCGGCGATTTCCGCAAGAGCGTTCAATGAATATTCATCAGCCTCTGGGAATTTGTACTTCAACAGAGCCAATTCACTTTCCTTATCCAACAAGTCCATTTCGATTGTTACGAAACGGTCAAGTAGGGCACGGTCCATAACACGCGTTGCAGTGTATTCGTTACCCACGTTAGCCGTGGCAATAAACGTAACACCATTAGCAACTTTTACAATTGGTGAGTCAATAGCCTCGTCCAAACGTAAGTATCTCTGTCCCTGGTCCAATACAGTCATAAGGATATTGGCAGCTTCGGGGTGAGCACGGGATAACTCGTCAAGCAAAATGATTGCGTTAGGAGTTTTGATTGCTTTAACGAAAGCCGATTCACTAAAGAATGTACCGGTCTCTTTGTTAAAGTGTGTGTTACCGATAAGGGTAGCACGGGCATCTTGCGTCGCACCCAAGTTGAAATAGAAATCAGGACGCTTTAGGGATTTAACCAACGATTGAGCGGCAAGTGTCTTACCACAACCTGTGGGGCCTAACATCATAATGTTCTTACCACGAACTGCTGAACGTAACAAATACTTCCACTTCAATCCTTCGATAAACAATCCTTCAGGTTTCAATTCCTGTCCCTTCTCATGGATAAATTGTTTCAATGCGTCGTGTGTTTCAAACGATTCACTTACACTATCACACGCGTTATCGGTGATTACATTAGCAAGTTTTTTGAACTCGTCCATCTCTACCATTTTGTAGGAAACCTTCCCAGTCTTACCTACATACGCACGGAATGCTTTTTCGTCAGTATGAGCTTCTTTCATTTTAGCCTTACTGATACCTGCTACCTTTTGGGTAACATCACCTGCCGTAGTCATCAATGCGAATGTACGTCCGACTTGGATAACTTTGTAACACTCATTTGTGAACCCCACCGTGGTATCCACTGTCTTACGAGTAACTTTGCGTGTACTCATACGCTTTGCTGTTTTACGAGCCATAGTTCAAATTTTAAAAATAGTGATTAAATATATAAAAAAAAGGGGTTAAACCCCTTTTCTTATTTCTCTTTCTTTAAGAACAATTCGTTCATTGTTTTGGCGACCTCAAACATATTTTCTACGTTGATGTATTTAGCATCAGGTCCGTAACTCTCTTTGAATATGTCCCAATCCGATGAATGTTCAAATCGTTCTTTACTCATTTCCGTAATAAAGTATGAAAGAATATGCATACCATTTTGTTGCATTTTCTTCACTTGCTTACGGGTGTGTTTTGCTGCCGTTTTACCACCATAACTGATAGAGTCAGTACCTGTATTGATACTATACGTTGGTTGTCCGTCAGAAAAGTTTAGGAAATAACTATCCGTATCATTTGAGTTCGGAATAAGTTGTTTCATAATTGCTTCAAAACACAAACCTTCGGGTGTTGTATTCGTACAATCCAACACAGTCATATACTTACAAAACTGTCGGAATGAATTGTAACGGCTATCGTGTACCATAGCGATATATGGTAAACATCTACCACCACTATCGGTTGAACGAATAGATACTTGCGTATTGATGTTACGAGCCATTTCACAAGCCTTAACAATAGCCACAGTTGCCGTTACTGCTTTTCTCAACTTATTACCACTCATAGAGCCGGAATAATCAATTGAGATATGTAGGTTTGCTTTTTTGAACTGGTCAATATCACGTTGATAGAATACGTTATCGTTATCAAATCCAAGCGATGCAACCATACGTCCATCAATCTTACCTTTCTTCAATCGGCTGAAGATTGTATCTCTACTTTCACTACGAACTTGTAGTTTTTTACCGAGCAGAGTACCTAACATCACACCACGTTTTACTTCATCTACATATGGTTGAGCAAGTCCTTCCGATTTCCAACTACGAGATGTAAAAGGAAAATCATCACTCTCAATCAACTTGTCGGTTAGTTTCTTCACTACGATACAATCAACACCTTTACCGATTTGTTCACCCCTATCATTTACATAGTCACTACCTACACGCACCAACTCCGTACCTGATTCCTGAATATCATCCAACTTCTCATTCTCTTGCTTTGTGATTTGTTTCTTCTTAATCTTACCATTAAGGAAGTCCTTTTGTTTTTGGAATTTCTTTAACAGAGATTGTAAAGCAGATTTGGATAACATATCCTTACCTTCACCATCGCTATCAGGCGTTGATGTATTTTGTGAACTATTCTGTCCTTGCACATCAGCGTTACCATTCATACCACCCATATCATCATTCTTACCATCACCCATTTCGTTAATGTCAGCGATATCATTATTACCCGGCTGGCCGTATGGATTATTACCATCACCTTTACCAGGTCCTTTTTGTTGTTGCTGATTGGCGTTTACATAGGTTAGTATTTCCGATACAATATCAACGGCAACTCTAGCGGAGTCTGCTGATGTTTTCAATCGGTTAATGTTCTTCAAGTCCAACTTACGATAAATTGAACGAAGTCCTTTCAACTTACTCAAGTCCGTATTTTCGTTAAGTAAATTAATAATACGGAACATATAACTTTCAATAGTTTCTTCCGTAAATTCATCACTCTTTACACCCTTCGTTACGTTTTTATCATTGAAATAATGGTCATACATACTCACATAATAATCACGATAACCTGGCGCCGTATTGTATATGTAATGGTCAATACGTCTATCTTCAATCCAATTCGTAATACCCTGTATCACACCATGCACTTCTTCCGAAGGATTACCAAACTTACCAATCTTTCCGGTCGGTAAATACACATCATTAAGAATATCAACATACTTTC
>OGVZ01000022.1_pt1 | contig 19999 bp, 40 predicted proteins | sample 1575881 | NCBI WGS metagenome assembly OGVZ01 (sample SAMN07581520, study PRJEB24739) | freshwater metagenome | place: Singapore | collected 2015-01
ACACATCCGGACAGCGAAAAAAACTATAAAAATGCACTAGAGGAAGCAAGACTATTAAATAAAGCTTGGGGTTATGGAACAGACAAAAAGGATCCAGAACAAAAAAAATATGAGGAAAAACGTAAAATGATAAAATATACTCTGCTGTGTCTTTTTGTATTGTGTTCATTACAAAATACATATGCTTCTGATTGGATAGCATATAGAAATGATGTATCAACTACTAATACACAAATTATTAGATCGCAGACAATTACACATCAGATTCAATACCCAATGTATAGTCCAGCACTAACATATAGTTGGACGCCAATATACACATATCAACCAGTTATTATCAATCGTCAAGGATTATTCTGCCATCGCTCAGACATTGTACAGGTTCCTGTTGTGTCTTGGGTTTATCAGCCAACAATCGTATGGCCTGGATTTTACTATAGGTAAATATGAAATTAGATAAACAAACACTAAAGCAGGAAACTAAATATCTTGCCGAAAAAGAAGAAATAAATAAGTTTTTACAATCATTTGATTGGCAATCTATATTTAGAGTTATGTTAGATAAACTAGACCGCATAGATAATCTTAGTCATAGTCAAAATATGGAAATGTTTAGGCTTATTTCGTCTTTAGAGGATGCGTCACAGTCATATCCTAGATTATTTTCTAGATCAAATAAATTAGAATCATGTTAATTCATCAAGCACAACAATTAAAAAATGGTAGTATTGTTTATGATGTACTACAAAGAGAATACATCGTTATCGGATATAGTTTCCAATATAAAGATGGATTACTAACAAACATATTATTGCAAATTAAAAATACTAAAGATAATAATATACTTAATGGTGTTGAGTATAAGTATCTCTATACTTCTCTAGAAGAATTATCAGATCCAGAATTAGCTTTTTTTGAATATTTATCGCAGCAGAAAACTGCTTTGCCATTAGATTTTATGCCAATGGAACAAGTAAATGCCGTGGCTCAGATTTTTATTAACGGATTTTGGAAAGGATACGATACCAAATGATGGTCAGCGAAATTAAAAAATGGGCAAAGTCTAAGGGATATACAATTATTAAAGACAAACGAGACGAAGAAAAAGGAGAACCTACCCAATACTATTGGAGTAAGGATGATGATGTTAATGCTACTGGTGTTGCTCCTAGCGTAAGCAAGGTTGCTACGGCAATTTTTAATCATATGACAAATAACCAGTGGGTTGAGTATCAAAAAACATACCAAGAAAATAAGTTAATAAGTCACGCAAAACTCACAGACTATGGATCGTAAAGTTAAAAAACAATCCATAACAATTACTCTAACGAGTGTTGTGGCATCATGTTTTCATGCTATAATAGGCTATATCGCAGTTTATTTTTTTAGACCACTATGGCTTAAACTAATATCATGGCTAAACAAACCAAAGAATTAGTATACAAATGTATACATCCAGAAAATATCAAAAACATCGCTAATACATATAAGGATCATAAGATATCTCAACATATAGACGATCTATATCAACTTATCTTATATCAATTACAAGAAATTCATTCATATAGGTCTGGAACTATAGCAGAAAAACATCGTGACGCATGGAAACAATATGATGATATTATCCTAAATTCTACCAAAGGACGATAAATATGCATAATTTAGTTAAACTAATCAGTGTAACACCAGAAGCAGAAAAAAATATTGCTTATTGTGCTAGGGTTAGTAATCCTAATAATCAAGAAAATGAAAATATTGGAGGCTTACTAAAATATTGCATTAATCATAAACACTGGTCTATATTTGAGATGGCATTTATGACCCTGGAAGTTAATACTACCAGAGGATTAGCGGCACAAATACTAAGACATAGAAGTTTTACATTTCAAGAATTTAGTCAAAGATATGCAGATACCAATCTTTTAGCCGATGAAATTCCATCTTTTGAATTGCGTCGTCAGGATTCTAAAAATAGACAGAATAGTATTGACGATATTTCTGATGAAATTAAATCTAAGTGGGGCATGAAAATACGAGAGCATTTTGCTAGAGCCAAAGGCATTTATGATGGAATGATTGCAGATGGCGTAGCAAAAGAGTGTGCAAGATTTATATTACCATTAGCAACACCAACTAGACTTTATATGAGCGGCTCTTTACGTTCTTGGATAACATATATTAGTCTTAGAGAAAAAAATGGCACCCAAAAGGAACATATGCAAATTGCTAAAGAATGTAAAAAAATCTTTTGCGATCAATTCTCTATTATTAGCGATGCTTTAGGCGGGATGGAAAAAGAATGGCAGATATAGTCTGTGTGAATATAACACCAAATATTTATCAAGAAGCAGAATCTAGGAATCAAATATACTATAAAAAATTTGGCAATAGTGGTACGCACAGAAATGATCGTGATAATCAAAGAATGACAGGATACTTGGCAGAAGCCTGTATACGATCAATTTTTCCTGTAATAAAGTATAGTCCTGACTATAGTGTGGATTTTATATATGATAAAATAACTATAGATTCAAAATCACAAGGATGTAATTCTGCTCCATTAGCATATTATAGCGCTACATTATATGAAGAACAAAAAAATAGAGCTGTTGATTATTATATCTTTAGTAGGGTTAAGAATGATTTTACCAAATGTTGGATATGTGGAATTATTTCCAAGAGAAAATTCTTTAATATTGCAACACTAAAAATAGCTGGTACTGTTACAAATAATTTCGTATACGATGAAAGTAGATACGAGATACAATACAAAGACTTAGGAAATATTACTCAATTTATACAATGGTATAATAGTTATGTCATTAAAAATCAAACAACAACCATTTAGTTCTGTTTGGGTTTCCGCAGACTCTCAAGAAGAACTTGGTAATACTTTTATGCGTTTCCAAGAACACTATGAGAATCCATCATTTAAAGGTCAAATCTTTACTGTTGGACAGATTAGATCATGGTATTCTAAAAATTATGGAGCAGACACATACCAGAACGATTGGACAGGATTTAATTTTCCTAGCAGTATACTCAAGCCATTTCGTGAAGGACTATTTGATCCATTAACAAATGAAGAAAAATCTTTATTAAATCTGGTAAAGTATAGACATGATAGTTTTTATATTATTGGCGCTCAAGATGATGCTACACTAAGACACGAACTATCTCATGCGCTATACTCTTATTCTGTGAAATATAAAATTTCAGTTAATCAGTTATGTAAAAAATATCAAAAGGAATTAAAAAAGATTAGCTCATATATTTTAAATAAAGGATATGATAAAGACGTTATTAATGATGAGCTACAAGCATATATTACAGATAACGAGGATGCATTTATTAAAAGTAATTTAAATCCAATTATCATAGATCAATTTAATCAATTATACGAATATCACAGCAAACAACATTAAAGTTTTGCTTGACCGCTGGACGATGGTATGGTATAATCCTACCAAACAAGGAGTTTATATGCGATTTGGCCTGTGCTGTATATCACTGAAACTGCAACAACTTGATCCTCCGATCAAATTTCAAACCATGACCTACAAGCGTTTTTCTTCTTTACCTAGAGAAGAAGCGTTGCAGATTCTTGGTGATAGAATTCTAAATAATTTACAGGTAACAAATGAGACAATACAGTTTTGTCATAGATATAATTATGCTTATCGTGTTAGTAGTGATATTTTTCCTCTTATAACCTACGATCAAGCCAACGTAAATCTGGAGGATTTACCAAATCATGATAAAATTCAGGATGAATTCGATAGTATTACAAAAACTATTCTCGATAGTGGTGTGCGTGTTTCTTGTCATCCCAGTGAATTTAATAGTCTCTCTAGTTTATCTGATAAGGTGGTCGAAAAAACCATAGTAGAACTTAACTTTTACAGTAGTTTTTTCGATAGGATTGGATTACCAGCAAATACTAATTCTCCAATGAATCTTCATGTTCACAATAATAATGGTACTAGAGAAGAAATATCTCATAGATTTTACGAAAACTTTAGAAAACTTGATGAAAATTGTCAGGCACGACTCACTATAGAAAATGATGATAAACTAAACTGCTGGAGTGTTCGTGAACTTGTAGATATTTTCCATCCCATTACCCGTATTCCAATCTGTTTCGACTATCTACATCATAAGTGTCATCCCAATAATACTACAGAAGTTGAAGCAATTAATATGTGCTATGATACTTGGCAAACCAAACCACTTTTTCACTATAGCGAAAGTCGTGTTGGTAATAATCCAAGGGCTCATGCTGATTATGCTGAAATTCCATTTGAAACTTATGGGTTAGATTTTGATATTGATATGGAATTGAAAGCAAAAGACTTAGCCATAGAAAAATATGAACAAATTTATCAGGAGTCATTAGTATGAGTGCTTGGCTAATTGCTTTTAGTGGGTGTATTTATTTATATGTTAGTATCGAACAATTATACAAGGGAAATATTGGTATGTTTATAACATATTTTGGGTATGCTTTTAGCAATATAGGACTATATTTGTTAGCAAATAAGTAATTGAGGATTAACCTTGTCTTAATTAAGATGTATTCATACAATATTCTTAAAAGGAGATAAGACATGAAAGAACCACAAAGGATTCCGCTTGATCCAAATAGACCAAGAACTCACCAACCCAAAACGTATCCACTAAAATCATTATATCCAGAAGCGATGGATGGTGATGTTTATAGACCGGATAGAGACTCAGTATACATTCCGGTTCCACCAACACCACCAGATTATACAGAAAGCAAGTTGTACAAAATACATGAGGACTTTTACGTTCAAAGTAATGATCCCAATATCTTAAAACATTATGAAAATACTCAAGAAGGCACTGAAACTTAGTTACGAAAGATTTAAGCCCAATCCGTATCAAAAAAGGTATCATTTTAGTATTGCTTTCGACGGAAATAAGCCTATTTTAATTTGTCAAAATAATCCTATTAAATTAAGTCATAAAGCTTATAAGATAGGACAAATTTTTAATATACAAACCTATCAGGAGTATCCTTATGTTCATAGTGAATCTCATCTTATTTCTAAATTACTTGATAGGTATAATTCCATTGATACTAATCTTTCAACTGTTAATGTCAGAATTAATAGACAAGGACGCACACTTTTAAGCAAACCCTGTGATAACTGTCAAAAATTATTAGAAGCCGTTGGTTTGTATAAAATATATTGGACAACCGGAAATACCATTTTTCAAAACTATAATAATGATATCTTTGAGACATCGTATGTAAAATCCTAAAGTCGCCAGTTGACTAATGCCGATTGGTATGGTATAACTCTGGTAAGGAGGCTATGCCATGAATTGTGTTTATTGTAGATCAGATATTCCAGAAGGCAGATTAGAATTTTTGATAGAGAACAATAGAACATTAACTTGTATAGGTTGTAGCACAGAACAAAGGGCTGTGGGTTATATGGATTATGGTCATAAAACAGCACCGCAATTAGTTTTGTGTCCAGCAAATGCAACAGAAACTAAACGTATTTTAGAAAGAGCAAACAGGAGAGCAAGATGAATAATATGACATGGCTAGATCTTTATAACTATCTTCATTCTCAAGCCCATGATTTTAAGAATCTTGGCAAGTTCGATTGGAACAGTCCAGTAATGATTCACGATGCCTCAACTGGGAACGAATTAAAGTGTGATACATGGGTAATTTCTGATCATAGGGGCGAAGATAGAGTTGTGTTGGCAACCAACATTGAGGACATTTTTTCGGAAAACTCACAATGAAAGAATCTCTAGAAATAGAGTTGTATAATCAGTATCCGTCTTTATTCTCTCTTAAAGAGAATCCTAATGAACCTATAGGTGCTTATGGAATAGAGTGTGGAGATGGATGGTACGAGATACTATCTTCACTATGTTTTATGATAGCTCAACAAGAAAGGAATATTGAAGGCAATAATAAATATCGAATCAGCCAAAACCAAGAACCCGTTGAGTATGAATCTTTTAGATTTACTCAGATCAAAGAAAAGTTTGGTGGATTGCGAGTTTATTATTATGGTGGAAATGAGTATATTAGAGGATTAATTGGCATGGCAGAGTGTTGGAGTTATAAGTCTTGTGAGAGATGTGGAGAAAAAGGGTCTAAAAGAGTTAAGGGTTGGATCACTGTGCTTTGTGATAAATGTTCTAATAAAGATCAGTGGAGTCCTCCAGAGTTTCCGGGTTAAATAATGTGGAACTATTATCTTGTACAAGAATGTATAATGAACCAGAAGTGGATACAAGAAAATGGTAGCAATTGGGCTGCTGGACGAGTAGAATGTTTTGATAGTGAAAACTCTTATGGATATTCTAATCGTGAGTATGGTTTAATTATTGATGGTAAAGATTGGAACAAATTTGACGAGTTCCTGAGAAATTTTTCCTCAACCTCTTTACACTCATTGGACGATCTGATACAATACAGTGAACTGCCCATTGTGAGGTTTAAAAAATGAACATTGTACACTACCCTATCACTAATATTAAAAAAGTTGAAGAACTTTATTCTGAGAAGGATGGAGTTCCTGTTAAGCACGTTTGTACAACAGAATTTGGCGATTCAATAGTGGATGTTTTTTACAGAGATACTCCGCATCCAAAGTTTGGTAACAGATATTTTGCCGTACTATTTCGTGATAATGTTCCTTATATTGCTAATGCGGACGAAGTTGAAAAGTTAACTTTTGGTCTGGTACAAAATGATAATGGTGATATGGAATATAGTAGAAGTCGCCACGACTATAAGCAATTTAAAAATGGTAATATGATTGATGGTGGACGAGATTATATTAGGTCATGTGGTAGGGTTTTTGTTTATGTGGTTCGTGATGGAAAAATGATATCTCATGGAGTTAACAATGTCAATACATGATATGTTTGAAGAATGGCTAGATCAAATTAGGCCAGTAGTTCCTTTGGGAGATGAGGGTATATCTAATAGAGAAAGATATGCTGATATTATTCCTCAACTCAGCATAGCATTTGAAGCTGGATTTAATGCTAGATTAGGATATAATTATCAGGAATTAATGCAAAAATGACAACATCTGAACTTCTTATAGAGCTACAGAAAGTATCTGCATCAGATATTCAAGATATTGGCGAAGATGTAGATGGCAATCCTATTTTTGCAATTAGAATAAATAATTCTGTTGGAAGTTTTATATTAGGAGATATGAATATTAATGATTTTCCAGAATGGAAAAGTTTTTCCTAACAATATTCTAACAATATAAATCTGTATTTTTGGGGTACTCATAAGATATAATCCATCAGTTAATGTTAACTGATCCCGCCTAACTATCTCGCCTAAGAGGAATATCATGAAAAAGGGTTTTACATTAGTAGAATTATTAGTTGTTATTGCTATTATCGGAACTTTAATTGGATTACTTTTACCAGCAGTACAAAGTGCCAGAGAATCGGCACGAAGAAGTTCTTGCTCCAATAATTTGAGACAGTTTGGTGTTGCTGCACACAATATGATTGATGCTAAAAATGGATTACCAGCAGCATCATATACAAAAGACTCAACAAGTATTTCTCTTTTTCCTCAAGCCCCAAAAGGTAATCCTTATCGCAAAGAACATTCTTGGCGAACCAATATTATGCCGTTTATGGAGGCAGGAAATTTAATAGAAACTTATTCTTTAGATTCTCATTGGTGGGAAGGAAACAATCTTTCTGTTTCACAACAAAATTTGTCAACTTTTATTTGTCCATCTGCTATGGGCGACGGAATAACTTCAGTACCAATTTCACCAGATAGCGATAGTGTTAGACCAGCATTTGTTTCACCAAATAAATTGGGTCGAACAGATTATGAGACTATAACAGGTGTTAAGAAAAATGTTATTAGTCCAGATTTATATTCTGTCAATGGAGATGGATGCTTAATCAAAGATAAATTAACTCCAACAGCAGCAATTATAGATGGTTTAAGTAAAACACTACTATTTGTAGAGTGTGCTGGCCGACCACAAATTTATCGACAAAAAGTAGCAGCGGTTGGAGAAATTAATCAGTGTGTTGGTTGGGCAGATAATCTTGGACCTTTTAAACTTGACCCAATGAATCCAGATGGTATAAAAACTATAAAGGCAGCACCAAATACCGGAGTACCAATGAACGCCACCAATGATGGAGAAGCATATTCATTTCATGCTGGAGGAATGAATGTTGTGTATGCTGATTCGTCTACAAAATTTTTAAATGAGGGTATTGATCTAAAAGTATTCTGTGGTATCATCACAAGGGGTAACGCAGAACAAACGAATGAATAAATTGATTTCTATTTTTGACTATTTTGAACCAATGTATAAAAATCTATATACATTGGAAGCATGGATATTGTGGACATCTGTCTGGATTTTATATATTGGTTATTATATTTGTTTATATGGAGGATTTCTATTACTGCTTGTCATAACCGCTGTTCCTATTTTTAGCCTAACAGGATTAATTGGTGGTATCAAGATTAAACTTAAACATAAAACACATAAGAATAAACAAAAACTTGAAGAACAGGCTAGAGACAGCTATATTAATAGATTAGAGAGTGTAACTAAAAAGAAGAAACATAAATGAATATTTCAGAATATGATTTAAATGATCTAATTAAATTATCCCAATTATTACTAATGGAAGAAGGAAAGAATGATATTAATGGCATAGCAAATGCCTTACTAGAAATATTGTATTCTATTAAGGATGGACCCTTATGGAAAGTAGAAAAAATGATATGAACGAACCAATCCTCTATCATTCTGATAAAATTATTCAGATCATCAAATTATGTAATGAAAAGGTCCAAGATCAAAAAAATCATGAATCTAAAGTTGGATATGGTGAAGATTATACTGATGGACGAATAGTTGGTGCTGCTGCATTGGCTAGACGAATATTGGATCTTTTAAAAGACATACCACTATGATCGAATACATTATATTGCAAAACACAAGCAACACTACAATTACACAACCAATCAATAGTATATGGACTATTTGTTCAACTATTAAATGACTATGTGGAATGATTCTTTACCAGCATATACGGGATCTTTTTCAGATAATATAATTTTACTAACATTATATTTACAGTGGATACTTTATAATGTTATAATGATTTTAGGAATCCTATTTATAATAGGACTATGTATTAGTCCAATTGTTATAGGATATTTTGGAATAAAATCTTTAAAGATCAAAATCAAACACCATAAATCAACATCAAAGATAAATAAAAAGAACAAACAAAAATTACAAAATCAAACAACTGGCTATATTTCTCATCTAGAAAAAGTTAATAAAAAATATCATCAAAAAAATGCTAAGAAGTAGACTTAATCACTGGACTTGTAGTAGAGTAGCAGAATATATTTTAGGAGAGAAAAAGCCTCTCGCTCTTGAATGGGGGGCATGGGACGACTACTACATTGATCTACAAAAACGAAAACCAATAAGATACTGGATCTCACAAAAATTTCTCAAATATTTACAGAATATAGTTTACTATCCATATGATATTTATCACTCGATTAAAATTTATATTAGAAATCGTTGGATAGATAAGCTTCAGTATCTTGATACCGGACTAAAACCAGGACACTACTATGAGTTCGATGATCGTATTCTTCATGGTTTATTTAATGAACTGGTGAACTTTGTTGAAATAGAATTGGCTCACCTAAGCCTTTGGGATAGGCACAAAAAGTACAAGTTTAAAAATGGACGATGTGTTGAGGCTGCTTATGATTATTTTGATTGGGCGAGTAAGCTAAAAGATACAAATGAAAAAGGGAAAAAGATAGTATCTAGACAAGCTAAAGATGCTCGTAGAATAAAAAAGCTATATGAATGGTGGAAAAACGTAAGACCAAATAGGATTGATCCCTCAGTTAAAAGTGGATGGGATAAAGAATACGAAGAAATAGAGAAGAATGGATATAAGTCCAAAAAGACATCATATAAGACTATACTTAAAAAACAAAATATCGAAGATCAATATGATGCAGAAGATGAGACTATGATGATCGAACTAATTAAACTTAGAAAGAGTTTATGGACATAAAAGCTGATTTAGAATACGATCTATTCAAAACTGAGTGGATTGTTACAAAATGTCAAAATAATATTTATGCTCAGAATCTATACGCTGCACTATGCAATAACAGTTTTTTTAAAAACGATGAAGAATGGAGTTGCTCATGGAGACACTCTGGTGGAATAGTGGCTGATTTAAGAAATCAAGGCGAAAATTATTTGGATTGGTATTGTTCTGGCATCGGAGAAAAAGAGGGTTATCTTCCAGAAGGAACCGTATCTTCGGAAATAACTCATGATTTACTTAATCTTGGATGGGCTGTTAAACCATATGAGCCTAGATTAGAACCCGGTATTTATAGAAACGAGTGGCGATGAGAACCTTTAAGAGTAAAACTGTAAAAGTTCTTGATAAAATCTATTGTGATATGTGCGGCTTGTGTTGCACAGACGATAATTTTGGAAATGAAGTTGCTACTCTTGAAGCATCATGGGGATATTGTTCATCAAAAGATGGTAGCAAATTCGACATTCAATTATGCGAAAGGTGTTTTGATGATGTATTAGAATGGATCAAAAAGAAAAGAAAATCATATTTGGGAGTATTTAAATATCCGTATGAGAAAGATCCTCTAAATGGAGAGTAAAATAAAATCTAAAGTACCGGCTTGACAATGCCGATAACTGTGGTATACTGGTTTTAAACCAACTCACAGGAAACAGGAGATACCAGATGCCCAAGGGTCAAAAATGTTGCGATAATTGTGGACACTGCACTGGCCCGCGTGCTTATATGTGTCCTAAATGTAATACTACGTTTGTTTTTAAGGTACAAAGTAAAGAAAAAAAGAACACCAAGGTTATCAGAGATTTTAATTGGAGGGATCTGCAAAAGGGCGATAAAATTAAAGTTGCTGGTGGCCCATACTATGTATCCAAAGGAGAGTTTATTCCTATGGGATATAGGGGTAGATTTATTGTGGATAGTATTGATGATAAGGGAATTCGTGCTATGGGTCTTGACAAGTATCAAGGGTTTTGTCACATTTATATGGGGCCAGACTGGCAGAATCCAGAAACTCAGGTTTGGAAAACCAAGCATAAACTTATGAAACTCAAGCCTAAAACACAGGATAATAATTAATGTCTCACAGTTTTCCAGAACTATTACATCAGGCAGAAAGAATTAAAGAGTATCGAGATAATATTAGAGGATCTTTATTTCAGATACATAATATTATGACAGAATTTTTCCCTGAACTCGATATTAAATCGGTCAGAGAAATGATGATGATTCTTGATGATAGTTTTAAGCAGTCTGTAATCGAACCAATTAATGATAGTAATCATATAATTTATAGATAGGTATAATCATGGAAATATTTTCTATTCACGATATGGATGGTTTTATCAAACACATTAGAAATGGTGCCGCACAGAGTATTCGTGAGAACTATACCGATGACTTAAATGATTTTATCACTTTGTCTCAGGTACAAAAACTGGTTATGGAACGTAGTATGGGCGTTGATGAGAATGGCTGTCATCTTATAACAGAAGATATATTCGATAGTATTTTTGAAGATATTAGAAGTTCTATATATCAAAGTGCCTTGGCTAAACTTGCAGCACAAAATATTATAGAGTGTGCATGGGATGACGAGTCAAATGAAATGGTTTTTTGGACTAAAACATCATGAATTATGACGAAATAAAACTTGAAATAGACGAACTTAAAGAATATATAGAAACTGCTTTGTGTAAAAAGTGCGAAGAAATGAAAAAGCAGTTAGAGTCATTAGAAACAAAACTCTTAGAAAATTCTAAGAAACAGTAGGGGACTTGACCATATCGACCAAACAGATATGATACAAACAGAAACATCACTGTGATGTTTGCAAACTCTTGTAAAAGGATAAATAAATTATGTCAATTACTAGTATGACTAAGCAGGATAAGGTTATGAATTATTTAACCAAGGGTAAGACACTAAGCCAAGATAGTGCTTATAGTTTATTTGATGTTGGTAATCTCAGGGCTACTATTAGTGATATTAAGCCAACACTACGATCCCAAGGATTTAGTATCGTAACATCTACTGGTCGTAATGGAGAAACCAGATACGCTGCTGTAGCAAGAAAGTCATGCAGGAAGACTTGTTCCAAGTGATAATATCACTATAACTTTTGGGGAACCCCGCCATCTAAGCGGGGTTTTCTGTTAGTATCAAAATGAATCAACTAAATCTATTTGATGATCTATACGAAAACGAAGAACTTGTGACTGATGATGCACAAGACGATATAGATGATCAAAATACTGATACTAAAGTTTGTAGAATATGTAACACAGAAAAATCTATTGATGATTTTTTCTTAGATCGTGGTAAGTTATATTCAAAGTGTAGGGAATGTTTCAAAAAGTGTAACCAAGTTCTAAAAACTGTACATAAAAATGCCCCTCCAAAACCAGACAAGTGTGAGTGTTGCGGCAAGGTTCCTAAAAAATGGGCATGTGATCATTATCCCAATTCGACCGATTTTAGGGGATGGGTTTGTTGGGAATGTAATAATGCTGCTGGTTCTGTTGGCGACTCTTACGAAGGCGCTGTTAAACTATTAAACTATTTATATCAAAGACACAAACACTGAGGTGTATATTAAATATTATCTAGACTAGGGTAATATTTATGAAATTTGATATACTAAGATTTATAGAAACCACACATCCGTTACAATTTATTTTTTGGGGAATACTACTAATATCTGTAGGATTGAATGTGGCACAAAATATTCGTAATGCTGAACTATTGGATAGGCTAAAAAATTGTCCAGACGTTAAGATTATTTTTGTTCCAAAAGATCCAGAATATATTATTCCCAGACTAGAACAACCTAAAGATTTATTTACTTCAAACAATAGGGGGGCGTAAAGGTTTCGACTACAATCAGTGAACTATATAAGCAAGTAGTGGTTGATCGACCGGCCACTTTAAAAGTCGATTAATGCTTTAACTGGCAATACTCAGTTAGCCCTTGCTGCTTAATTAAGTAGCAACAGTTTTAGGAAGCGATGAAGGTAGCGTCCAAAAAACTGTCGTAAAAACCTTCGGCTGCTAGGATTGCCAACGGGTTCTAGCCTGAGATTAGTTGGTACGAAAAGATGAATGTTGTTTGTTCTTTATTCTTTCTTAAAACTTATGAACAAAATAAACTTGTAGAAAATATAGGAATCTATTGATAGGACGCGGCTCTCGGATGCCGCCGCCTCCACCATATTTCGATAATCTAGTCATAAAAAGATAATAAAAACTTATGATCGCAAAATTAAAAAATCTATTAGACTTTAATGATGCAGAACATATTGTTGTATCGTTTTTATTACATATTATATTACTTTTGTCCTTGGCTAGTATAACAACACACCTTCATAATTCATCTAAAAATATTATTATATTATCTTCATATGATGAAAATACAGTTGCTAATGATGAACCAAATCTAGAAGATATCACAACATTTAGTTCTGATTTAACGATAAAGGCTCAAGAATCTTCTGGTGTAACAGAAATAGTTTCTCAACCAGAAGTTATGATTCCAGAACATATTGATGATGTTCAAACTCTTAATGAGCCGATATCATCAATATCTATTCCACAAAATATTTTGACAGAAACTTTTCTATCCACCGTAGGAAATAATACGGATCATCAACAAAGTGTTGGTGGAGTTTTAGATAGGCTTACTCCAGAAATAATATCTTTAGCACAAAATAGAGATATTAATATAGTATGGTTATTTGATGCTTCTATAAGTCTATCTAATCAACGTAAACAAATCAAAGATAGAATTACCAAGATACTATCAGAAATTAATGATAGTAGTTTTGCTACACATAAAATTACTCATTCTATATGTTCATTTGGTAAAACGCTAAATATCTTGTCAAAAGAACCTACAGATGACGCAAACTTGATTGTGAAACAAATTGAGCCTATTGCTTTGGATGATAGTGGTATAGAGAATGTTTTCGGTTCAATTATTAGCGTGTGTGATGAGTATAAGACTACTAGAAATGCTATTATAGTTTTTACAGACGAGGTTGGTGATGATATACAGAATTTAGATAAATGTATTAATGTTGTAACTAGAAAAGGAACACAAATTTATGTTGTTGGGCCTCCAGCCCCATTTGGTTCAGCCAAAATAGAATTTAAATATGTTGATCCAGATCCGAAGTTTGATCAAAAAGAAAGATGGGTGGAGATACAGCAGGGACCAGAAACACTATTTAAGATGACTCTTGATCTTCATACTCTACCGATAGACAATCAAGGATTAGATAGTGGATTCGGCCCGTATGCTTTGACTAGATTATGTTATGCTAGTAATGGTATATATTTTTCTGTGCATCCAAATAGATCTAAAGATATCGTTATCAAAAAACAAATAGTACCACTCTCCTCTAATATCTCTAGATTTTTTGATATTGAAATAATGAAAAAATATAAACCAGACTATAGAAATATAATGGTTCAACAAAATGATGTTAATAATAATCCTATTAAACTATCATTAATTAAGGCTTGCTCAATACCCCTTAATATTATCTATGATCAAAAAATGAATTTTACAGCATTATCCGAGGGAGAATTTGCTAATCAATTAAAAGAAGCTCAAAATTTCTCAGCAAGAATCGAACCAAAAATAGATCAAATTTACAATATACTAAAAACTGGAGAACCACACATCAATAACTTAAAAGAAGAAAGATGGGTGGCTAGTTATTATTTGGCTATGGGACGCATACTAGCAACTAAATGTAGAATAGAATTCTATAATCTTATACTAGCAGAAGCTAAGTCTGGTCTTAAAAAACAAGACAAAAAAACCAACGCCTGGGAACTTACCAGAGATACAGATTTTACAACACAAAATAGTCAGTTATCTAAATCATATACTAATGCGCAAAAATATCTAAAATTGGTTGTTGAAAAATACCCAGACACACCTTGGGCAATTATTGCTACTGAGGAACTAAATACTCCTATGGGGTATAAGTGGATAGAAAAGTATATTGAGCCACAAAAACCGGGTATGGGAAATGGTGGCAACAATAATAATATTCCTAGTGATGATAAAATAAAAAAATTAGAACTTAAACCACAAAGAAAGATAGATAAAATATGAACAGAAGACATTTCTTATCACATATGGCTGGTTCAGCAGCATTGGTTTCTCCTGCTATAGATTTTACAAATACTATTTTTGCTAATGCTATTGACATGAAAAAGCAAACCAAGTCTGTCATATTATTGTGGATGGGTGGTGGGCCAAGCACAATAGACCTGTGGGATTTAAAACCCGGTACACCAACAGGCGGTCCATTTAAACCAATTAGTACAAGTGCTGATGGGATACAAATATGTGAGCATTTACCACTATTAGCAAAACAAATGCATCATTTTAGTATTGTAAGAAGCATGAGTACAAGAGAAGCAGATCATACTCGTGGTAGATACTATATGCACACAGGTTATGTACCTAATCCAAGTGTAGACTATCCTAGTTATGGTAGTGTTATATCTCATGAATTAATCTCAACAGTACCTCAACTAGAAATACCAGCATTTGTTAGTGTTGGTGGTAGCAGTATTGGTCCAGGATTTTTAGGTATGACATATGCTCCATTTGTGGTAGATAGTAATGGAAATATTCGTGATTTAAATGGTGGCATAGATAACCAAAGAATGATGGATAGATTATCTATGTTAGAAACTATAGAAAATAATTTTATTGCTCAAAAAAGAGGTACGGTTGCTGATGAACATAAAAAGGTTGTAAATAAAACTGTTAAATTAATGACTAGCAAACAAATGGAGGCTTTTAAAGTAGCAAAAGAGCCTCAAGAGATTAGGGATAAATATGGCAATACAGGATTTGGTAGAGGATGTTTAATGGCTCGTAGATTAGTAGAGATAGGGGTGCCTTTTATAGAAGTAGATTTAGGGGGCTGGGATAATCATGCTGATATTTTTATGACGTTACAAAATCAAAAACTTCCAGAATTAGATAAGGCTATGAGCAGTTTAGTTTCAGATTTAAATGATCGTGGTCTATTAGATAGTACCGCTATTGTTTGGATGGGAGAGTTCGGACGAACACCAAATATTAATGGTAATTCTGGTCGTGATCATTGGGCAAGAAGTTGGAGTGTTGTTGTTGGTGGCGCTGGATTTAAAAGAGGGCTTATTGTTGGCGAAACTAGTAATGATGGAAAAGAAGTAATATCAGATCCATATTCTTCACAAGATCTTATGGCAAGTGTTTTAAAATCTGTGGATATATCTCTAGAAACCACATTTACATCTAAAAATGGTCGTCCAATGAAAATAGCAAATAGTGGTAAGATTATCAAAGAACTATTCTGAATGAAGCAAATAGATATTTTTTGTATAAGTTTATCAAGAGCAAAAGATCGTCGTAATTTTATATCAAAAGAGTGGATAGATAAACTACAATTCGATATCAAGTTTTGGGATGCTTATGATAGAAAAGAGATTGAAAATAATAATTTCCTATATCCATATGATGAAAATTTAGCTATAAAAAAAATAGGACGCAAACTTTCTTGTGGCGAGTTAGCTTGTTCAACATCATTTGCTCTGGTAATGAAATATTGTATAGATAATAAAATTCCAGAAGCCGTATTTATGGAAGATGATGTTTGTCCACTTATAGGTAGAAAAAGTATTTTATTTGATATGATAAAATATTCAAGAGAAGAATTTCCAGATACAAATATAGTATTATTACATCACTCAATGATCAATTTTAAATTAGGTCACGATAAACGTAGAGATAATATATATTTTGTAAAAAAAGACAATTTTTCTTTATGTAAAACTACACCGTGGGGAAATTATTTAATTTATATGAATCTAAATGGTATAAAAGAATTTTATTCTGAATTAGTAAAAATGGACGCACCGGCAGATCATCCTCAAAGAATACTAGCAAAAAATGGTAGCGTTTGTATAACAAATTATCCATTAGCATATCATGAAAATCGTACAACATATATAGGTAATGATATTAGAAAAACACATCGTATATTTATACCATAAACAAAAAATACTAAATATGGAAAAACTTAATTTTATTTCATCTTTTTATAAACATAATAATCAATATAAAACATGGAAAAAATATTCTAATAAAATATTTGGAATAGATAAAGATATATCTAAAAATGAAGATATTGAATCTATTATATGTACTTCTATAGATAGTTTTAATAAAGAAACATACTCTATCAAATCTATAGTTGATGAGAGTAGAAAACTTAGCGATAGATTTGTACTACTAAATAGTGATATAGAACTTTCTGAAAATAATCTTGTTTGGGAAACAATACTCAAAATAAAAGACTGTCTAATTATAGGCAATAGATATGATTATGGCAAAACATACTCAGATGGAAAAATTAATCCAAATGGAATAGATTTTTTTGTGATTGATAAAAACTTAGAAATACCTGATGATCATAAATTTTGCATAGGCTTATGTTGTTGGGATTGGTGGCTACCAATATTAGCTATTAAACAAAATATACCAATTTATAAAATAAATCAACCATTTATATATCATAAAAGACATGCTAAAAACTGGTCTGAACAATCATATCATTGTATGAGAGATCATTTTTTTAAAGCAACTGGATTGCGTGATGGACTACAATTAAAACAGAATATTCTGTCTAAGTGCGAAAATTTAATTAAAGACGGTCCTTGACAAATGCCGATACTGTGGTATAGTGAGGATACACACAGGAGACTTTACAGATGGAACACCATTTTGATTATGTTTGGGGTATGGTTCGTGACCTTCGTGCTACGAGCAGTACTATCGACAAGCAGGGAATTATTGAAGATTATTGTAATATCAATAATATTGGAGCCGCCTTTACCAAGAAGGTTTTGCTCTATACCTACCATCCTCTTTGGCAGTACAATGTTACCAGTGATAATTTAAAGAAGAAAAATCAACTAAAGGCCAAAAACTCTTATAAAAACTTTTTTGATCTTTTGGATGACCTTAAAGGTAGAGCGATTACCGGGCATGATGCTATTGGTGCTGTCAACTCTTTTGTTGATAAGTTTCCAGAATATGAGGAGCTTATTCACTGCATCATTGATAAAGACTTGAAAACCCGTGCTGGAGACAAAATTATCAACAAGGCTATTCCAGATCATATTCCAGAGTTTAGTGTTGCTCTAGCCGATAAGTATGATCCAAATATTGTAGATTGGAAGGATGGATGGTATGTTAGTCGAAAGATTGACGGTGCTAGATGTATCGCTATTGTTGATGATAATGGTAACACTGCCTTCTATTCCCGTACAGGAAAAGAGTTTGATACTCTTAATATTATTGGGAACGCTATTAAGGCTCTTGGTATTACTAATATAGTGTTGGATGGAGAATTGTGTCTTGTTGATGACGATGGTAATGAAGATTTTCAGGGAATTATGAAACAACTGAAAAAGAAGGATCATACTATTCCTAATCCATCGTATAAGATTTTTGATATGATTAGCCATAATGAATTCTATAGTAAGAAGGGGCAGTCTGGAAAGAACTATTCTCACAGACTTAGTAATCTCAAGGCAGTTATGAAAAATAATACCTGTCCTTGCCTGAGTGTTCTTGAACAGGATAGGGTAAAGGATGACGATCATTTTCAGGAGTGGATTAGTCTCTCTAATAAATCGGGCTGGGAGGGTTTGATGTTACGAGCAGACGAACCATACAAGGGAAAGCGTAGCAAAGATTTGCTCAAGTATAAGAGCTTTAGTGACGATGAATATGAAGTAGTTGATTTAGAAATGGGTCCATTTCGATATGTTAAGAATGGTGCAGAATGTGAGGAGACTATGCTTTCGTGCGTAACTATTATGCACAAAGATCATGCTGTTCGCGTTGGTTCTGGATTTAGTATCGAACAAAGACAGGACTTTTACAAGCATCCCAAGAATATTCTTGGAAAGATTATCACCGTCCAATACTTTGCTGAGAGCAGAAACCAAGATGGCGGAATTTCGTTGAGATTTCCCACATTTAAAATTCTTCATGGAGTTACTAGGACAGTATAATGTCTAAACCCTGGATACACGCTAAAAATAGTGCTAGAAAATTTGGTGGTCAACCAGAAGACTATTTGCCTATTCATAACCTAATGGATAGTAGTAAAGATTGTATAGGCGATAATCGTCATAGGTGTTTGACGCATAATAGTTGGTTTATCGGGGCAGACGGGCCTCTTGAAAAGATTTTTGGATGTGTTATTATCAATAGCGATCTGAAAGAAGTATCTGTTAGAGATATTGGTGAACAGCATATTCTAGAAGATTTTGGAATGAAGTTTATTCCAACAGCACAGGACTATCTTCAAGAAATGGAAATTAAAAGTTGGATGAATAATGGTAAGGAAGGAATTCCAGACAGCTTCAAAAAGATTGAAAAAACTAAACACTATAAAATGGTAAACTTTGACTAGGAGAAATTATGGTAAATTCAATTAAAGAACTACGATCTAAGATCAATCAACTAAATAAGCAGATTAGCAAACTTGAAGCACAAGTATCTAAAGAAAGCACCAAGCTTGCTACAAAAGGATTCAAAGAACTCTTTAAGAAACATAAGTCTTTGCAGAGCTTTAGTTGGAACCAGTATACTCCATATTTTAACGATGGCGAAGAATGTGTTTTTGGTGCATATACAGACTATATCAGTATTAATGGATCAGACGAAGCTGAAACCTTGTATGATATTAGACAGTTTTTAGATACTCTTCATAATCCAAAGAAAGAAATTAGTAGACTTCAAAAAAGTGTATCGTGACTGGGAAAC
>OGVZ01000023.1_pt1 | contig 19556 bp, 31 predicted proteins | sample 1575881 | NCBI WGS metagenome assembly OGVZ01 (sample SAMN07581520, study PRJEB24739) | freshwater metagenome | place: Singapore | collected 2015-01
ACTAGATGCTAGTTGAGCAACAAACTTACCAGCAGTAGCAATGGGGTTACCATTAGCATCTACATTGATATCCCATCCACGTGATTCTTCCCAGAAGCCAGAACCTTCATTAACAGGAGATGTGCCACCAGGTGCATTGCCAGTCGAAGCGAACTTCACATAATAGGAAGAACGTTCATCAATAGCATTGGTAACTTTAACACGTCTACCAGGTTTGGTATAAGCAGCAAGTCGTGCAGAAGATACCACATCATCTTGGTAGCAAGTCAAGGACACACCTTGAATACCACCAGCTACTTCAATAGTGAACGGAGTTTGACCATCCTTAATTTCAATCTCAAGGCTATTGGCATACTTAGTTACATCAAATGTTGCACTAAGTGAGGCATCAATGTCAGCTTTAAGTCCAGCTAGAATCTCATCTGAAGTAACAGGATAACCACGTGTGGTAGCTGCAGTTTCATCTACCGTAGTAAAATCATACTGAGTACCATTGATGAAGACCTTGTAAATGCTGTCATAATCAATGCTACCAATAACAACTGTAGCACGAGTACGAAGATAGTAGTTTGTCTTCGCAGTCATTGCAACAGTCTTATTCTTATTGATGATATAAGTCTGATCTAGATAAGAAAAGGTTTGGAAGTCATCAACACCGTTAGTGGTTACAGGTGGTGTCAAATAAGACACAACATCTGCAGCTGACTTACCAGTAATGGTAGCTTCAGTAAGACTAAGGACACCACTAGTTACTGTAGGAACAGTGTTCCAAATACGGATGTTACCCGTCTTAGTGATAACACCAATATATCTTTCATCGTTATCTCTAGAAATAGAGAACCAATGACCATCGGTGAAGCTATCAGGACTCTCAGTAAGTAGTCCAAGAAACTGACTACCATTACGCTTCAATAGACCATAGGTAGGATCAGGGTATCCATTAAGGATTTCAGTAACTTGACCAGGTTGTTTCTTGGTATCAGTTTGACGACTAACACCACCTAGAAAAGTTGGAATAGTTTGTGTAACTGCTGCCATCAGTATCTCTGCAAAGTATTATACGGTTGATAGCTTTGATAGAAGGTACCCTCACGTGGGTAACCAAACATACTATAGTCTCCCTGATTACATTCATACTCCATCGCTACAGCCCTTGCATAGGCTTCTTTCTGCTGAAGGATCTGATACTGTGCAGGGTCACCTACAAGCCTGCTAGAGACGATTGCAGCAGCCCTACAGGTGATGTAGTCTTGGATAGGTGACGGCAGATCTTCCCAAGTAAAGAACCATGTAACATCACAGTAGATTGTTTCAGTCCATGTGAATGTATGGTTCCTACGATCATAGAGTTTACCAGATCGCTTAACAGTATCTTTTTCTTGATAACTGGAAGCATACTTAGGATTATCTGAAAGATCCATCTGTAGCACATTGTTTGGCCAGAGGATCTGATTGTTATTGTTTGGGGTGAACGGATAATCAAATTCTTTATTAAACGTCCAACCCTCTCCTTGAACTTCTCGTGATACTTCTTCAAGAGTATCGTAAGCAATCGCAACGTCCGGGTTGGTTACTACGGTAACCGAATTACCATTTTGGTCGGTAATTGTTTCTGTATCAATCGAAGTAACTGGAGCCTGACCAACTGACGCCAGGATCTGATTGACAGCTTGCAGCTCAGTCTTAGAGCCAGTGGTAGAGAATGGCATAATAACAATAGTGTTATATGTATGTTAAAAGAAAAGGGGCTCCCGAAGGAACCCCCGATGAACTAATCAAGCACCGGTGCGGGTAGCATCAAGTGCAGGAGAATCAACTTCTACACCAGCATAAGCGGTGCGAAGACCAGAGGTGATAGAGAACACCTTAGACACAGCAGAACCACTGGTTTGGGAAACCGAGCGGCGTACAGCATTAGAGCCAGCCACAGCCAGGTTACCGTTATCAGAATAGGTAGAACCGTAAGCACCGGTCACAGCGCCAGGAGCGCCATCACCACTCACACCACCGCCACCAGCGGGTTGAGAAATGTTTGCCATGATCAGAACCGACGATATTCGAGGAAAGAACCAGCGTAGACAGTGGTATCGCTAGCGGTAGCAGCATCCTGTGCAAACTTGAACTGGATAGTACCAGCGTTAGCACCATTCACCAGCACACCAGTGACACGCAGGAAACCATTGGTGTTAGCAGCACCAAGGATGGACACAGCAGCAGACGAAGTGGCAACAGCCAGATCGAATGCGGTGTCATCAGGAGCCATACCTTCAGTCAACTGACGATACAGGGTCGGCGAACCAGGCACAGCCACTTGATACTTGAAGTCAGCACCAGTAGCAGTGTTATAGAACAGGTTAACACGGAAGAGCACACGCTCATACGCATCAACATTCAGCTTCAGCTGAGGCACATCCACAAGAGTGGAGCTGTTGTTAACAATCTGGTTAGCGTCAACAACATTAGACAGCTGCATCATGTCGGGCTGATACACAGCACCGATATTACCATTAAGAGTGATAGACATTGTTTATCCTAAAGTGAGTTACGTAGCGGTTGCTCCGGAAATAGAGGAGCCAGTGGTTGCACGATCCAGCACACCATTGCCCACAACCTGACGACCTGCCTCAAGAGGAGAGCAGGGATTCAGAGTGTAGGAGGCAATGGTACCACTGGAGCTGAAGACCTGATTAGCAGGGATCTTCACAACTTTAGAAGTGCCAGGAGTAATAGCCATTTGTTTGCCTCCTTACTTATGATCAGGAGCGAGCCGACTGCAGCTCAATAGCAGCAGCGGGGTTCAGCCAGTCAGCACCCATGGCAAGGCGACCAACGATCACGTCACCTTGGTACATGGTACGAACATCAGAACCAGTGGTCTGCACTTGAGGACCGATAGCCTCAACAACACCAGCAGCATCACGACCGTAGATCAGACCACAGTGAGTGCTGAAATCGCCGGAGTAATCGTTGTTCTCACCAGGAACAGAAGACACAGTGCCAGCCAGGAAAGGCAGGTTGTTAGAACGCTTGATGCTGATACCGGCGATCTCATAGAGACCCTCACCGCTGTTCAGGTTACCTTGACCATTACCATAGTCACGGTTCAGGATGTTGGTATCAACTTGGCTGATCAGAGCGTAGTACTGACGAGGAGACAGCACAGCATGACGACCTTGCTTGGGCACATTCTTCTCATCCAGAATGGAAGCAGCTTCGAAGAAGGCATCCACCAGGGCTTGAGCATTGAACTCGTTGTTAGCACCCAGTTGGATCACGCTACCGCCGGGCTCAGGACCAGGAGCAGCAGTGATGGGGTGAGCTTGACGAGCAGCCTTAGCAATAGTGCGGAAGATCTTCTTGTCATAAGCTTCAGCCAGAGCATGACCGATCTTAGCAGAGATCTCAGAACGCAGGCTGTAGTGAGCCAGGGTCTCATCCAGATCGTAAACGAAAGCAGAGCTGATCAGAAGGTCATCGCAGATGATGGTCTTTTCTGCCACCGGAGGATCACCGCTACCAAGGATAGGGGTACCAGGGGTGTGATAGCCAGCCTGCATACGACCGGTATAAATGAACTGCAGAGACTTACCGTTACGCAGGGTACGGGTCTGCACAGTGTCCTTAGCGATCGTAGCCGATTCATAGGCTTTGATCATTTCACCCGAAAACAGCTTCAGGTAAGTTGCATATTTAGAATCGTAGGAGCCGTCATTAACTTTGTTAAGAGCACCTACCAGAGTTTGAGTAGTGTTAGCCACAATAGTAAAGAGAGAGTTTGTTTGTGTAGTCTCTCTAAGCGCTTAGAATTTTTTGTTGTTATCTTTGTTGTCTGTCTCTCCAGACCGTCATGGCAAAGGGTATCGAGCGTACTCGGCCTAAGCCAATAAGTAAAGAGGGCATTGCACCCTCTATGGCCGCTTTTACGGACTACTTCTTCTTAGCAGTCTTAGCTGCTTTCTTAAATTGTGCAGCAGTCGGAGCACCTTTAGCTCCAGGCTTCCGCATCTTCTCTCCACTGCCTTTAGCGATACGTTCGCGTTTGGCGTGGATGTTTGCATAGAGACCAGGTTTAGCCATTTAGCATTTCCATTTACGAAGGGCTAGGGCTTTCCTTGTAGGTCTGCCCTTTTCATCTTTCATTGGACCTTTGACACCAGACATCCTAGCACAGAATGATCGCTTACGTGGACCACCTTCAGGCTGAGGTGCCTTTAGATTAGATCCAGTTTCACGATTGTACTTAGCACGTCCGGCTGCAGTCAGTCCACCAGTTCTTGATTTGTGTTTGCCAATCTGTAGACTGACTGATTTCTTTTTGGCCATTACCAAGAAGCCAGAGTATTAGCTTGTACTTTAGCACCTTTAGGACTCAGCTCAGTAAGAGTTTGATTTGCTTCACCATAAGCGGTGAGAAAAGCAGGGGCTGTAGAAGTAGGTGTGACATACTTCACATCTACACTAGAGAGTTTAGGATCAAAAGGAGTAGCGGCTGCCATGATTATCCAATAGTAGGAGCAGTGAGTGCCACAGGAGTCCTGTCTGCTGCAGCAAGATCAAGCGGGAAGTTGTGAGCATTACGTTCATGCATCACTTCAAAACCAAGACCAGCTCGGTTAAGAATGTCAGCCCAAGTGTTAATCACTTTCCCTTCAGAGCTGACAAGGCTTTGGTTAAAGTTGAAACCATTAAGATTGAAAGCCATGGTCGAAACGCCCAAAGCAGCAAACCAAATACCAACAACAGGCCAAGCAGCAAGGAAGAAATGAAGGCTACGGCTATTATTGAAACTTGCATATTGGAAGATCAAACGACCGAAGTAACCATGAGCAGCCACAATGTTGTAGGTCTCTTCCTCTTGGCCGAATTTGTAACCATAGTTTTGACTTTCCTGTTCAGTTGTTTCACGAACAAGCGAGGACGTAACCAGCGAACCGTGCATAGCACTGAACAATGAGCCACCGAAAACGCCAGCAACACCCAACATATGGAATGGGTGCATGAGGATGTTATGCTCAGCTTGGAATACCAACATGTAGTTGAACGTACCGCTAATACCAAGCGGCATGGCATCACTAAAGGAACCTTGACCGAACGGATATACAAGAAAGACTGCCGACGCTGCGGCAACAGGCGCTGAATATGCAACACAAATCCAAGGCCTCATACCTAGTCGATAGCTAAGTTCCCACTCTCGTCCCATGTAAGCATAGATGCCAATGAGGAAGTGGAACACGATGAGTTGGAAAGGACCCCCATTGTAGAGCCATTCATCAAGTGAATTAGCTTCCCAAATTGGGTAGAAGTGTAGTCCGATGGCATTGCTGCTCGGAACGACGGCTCCCGATATGATGTTGTTTCCATAAAGAAGACTCCCGGCTACAGGCTCACGGATGCCATCAATATCGACAGGAGGAGCCGCAATGAATGCAATGATAAAACAAATGGTGGCTGCAAGGAGACACGGAACCATAAGTGTTCCAAACCAGCCGACATAAAGACGGTTGTCGGTCGAAGTGACCCAGTTACAAAAAGAGTCCCAAGGATTAACTTGGGACCGAGGGGCTGCGATTGTTGCAGTCATAATTTGAAGTTAGTTAAGACGAGTTACTTTGACTTGTCCAACTCCAGAACCAGTGAGACCGATTGCATCAGCCGCACCTTTACTCAGATCAAGAGTCCTACCAGAAATGTAAGGACCACGATCTGTTACCCGAACAACGGCACACCGTTTGAAACATACACGAAGACGTGTTCCAAAGGGTAGTGTCTTGTGCGCTGTAGTAAGGGCGTTTTGATTATATCGTTCACCACTAGCAGTAAGGTTGCCATTAAAGCCAGGACCATACCAACTAGCGATCACCGATAGAGTAGTTAGAACAGGAATCATAATAATAAAGCGAAGAACTTTAATATTGATTACTCCTACTAATCCGCCAATACACGCGCAGTATTGACGGATCTACCAATACTACATCTTTTTCTTTTTCTTGGGCTTAGACTTACCAGCACTGCTGAGTGCAGCAGCCACAGCTTGTTTTTGAGGATAGCCTTCTGCCTTCATCTTACGGATGTTAGCAGAGACAGTCTTATCAGAGGAACCTTTCTTGAGAGGCATTAGAAGATACCAGGAATGAGTTGTCCAGTTACAGCATAAGCACCGATTGCTGCAATCACACCAAGCATTGCAAGGCGACCATTCAGCAATTCAGCACGTTCGTTATGAGGCACGATGTAGTCTTTGTCAGTGTACATAGGTGGTTCCTTTGCCCAGATGTTAGTGTCGTTCATCAGTAGTTAAGATCGGATCGTTCAAGTTTAGCAAACACATCTTGACGATATGCAGGATCTCGATCATAGCGAGGATCAGACATAGCTGCAACTACCTCAGCTTGAGAGCGGAAGACATCCTTGCTGCTACCAGCAGGCTTGCCTTTAAACAGTTGACCTTCAACGCCCATAGCTTCAGTGTACTTAGATTTGAGTGCTTCAACAGCAAATGAAATGGCATCGTAGTTTCCACTAGCAATGACACTATCATAACGCTGGATGTCTTGAGGTGAGAGGTTGTCTGATGCCCAAGCAATCATCTCTTGGTAACCTTCATCACCACCAGCAATACCACGAAGTTCAGCAACTTGTGAGTCACTGATGTCTTCAGTAGCTGGCTGGCTTTCTTCGATCTGTTTCCGATACTTAAGATACTCTGCTGCAACTTCAGCAGGGTTCATCTTAGCAAGTTGTTCTTTTGTCTCTTTTGATAGCTCACCATTTTGAGCATCTTCCCAGAGAGCATCAAGGATACTTGTAGTTTCTTCTTCAGTATCCTCAGGTTCATCATCATTTGTTGCTTCCTCATCTGAGGATTCTTCTTGACGAGAACCAAGTTTAGATTGGAGTTCGATGTAAGCTTTCTCTAGTGCTTCAGCATCTTTAAACTTACCAGCGAGAAGCTGTTGCTGTTCTTTAGCAGCAGCCTCTCCGATGGCAAGAGCTTCTTGCTCAGCTTCATTGAACTCAGGTTGATCCACAGGGTTGGGATCATACGTCAGAGTTGCCATGTGCAGTAGTTACTTCAAGGTTTCCAAGACCAACTTTAGTTACATAGTTGGGTGAACGCCCAAGACTGGGAGCACCAATCTTAGGCTTGGCTTCGTACTTATTTGGTTTAGGAGTTTCTACCTTAAGTACAGGTTTTTCAGTAGGTGGATGTTCTACTGTGCGGACATCCCTTTCGGGTTCAACTTGTGAGGGTTTACGCCGACTATTGCGGCTGGGTTGGTTGCTCATTAGGTTGTGGATATTTAGATGGATCATTAGCAGGTGCAGATGCTAGCTGACCAGCTTGCTTAACCAGCTCCATTTGTTGCTGTTGCTGCATAGCTTGTGCTTGCTCTGTTTGTACATCCTGCATAGACTTCACAAGGTTAAGAACATCAATACCTTGAGAAGCAGCCAGTCGTTTGATAACCTCTTCAGGGTTGACAAAGGTTTGAATGGCTTGTGGACCCATTGTTTGTGCAATAGTCATCAGGAATGCACTAAGGCTTTCCCGATCTTGTCCTCGACCAAGTGCATTGATACCAGCCACAATAGTAGGGCGTACAATACCCTTTGGAATACGAGGAATCTCACCAGTCTTTTGGAAGACGTTCAACTTACGATTGAGGTACGGAACAAGGAAGTCAACAGTAAGCATACTGAATAGACCACCAAGTTGTTGCTCAAGTTCAAGTTGAGTCATACGTACTTCTTCAGCAGTAGTACGTTCTGACTGGCGAACATTAAGGATAAGGAAGGCATCAGACAAACGACGTTCAAGTTGGAGTGCCATTTCATAGGCAGTCCTGAAGTCAGCTGTCTTACCAACCTGGACAACACCGATATCTTCGGGTCGCCCTTGAACGATCGCACCGTTGCCTGCAGCGGCCAGCGTCTGGGGTTTAGTCGTGCTTGAGGGTGATACTACGAAGATGACCTTAGCGGCTGCTGCAGAGCCTTCTACGAGTGCCTGAGAGAGTGCTTCAAGTGAGCGTAGGTCTCCCATGAATTCTTCGACACGACCACGACCATACATCTCTCCATCAACAGAGTTGAATCGAAGAGCTAGCCAAGGGTTCGCATCAAGTGGTGCCTTACCAAAGGACTTAGGAATAACGATATCATCAACCTCTTGATGCCATACATAACGATTGTTGTCACGGCGAACATGTGTGTAGATGTCTACTTCATCACGATCACCACGCTTATCTCTAGCAACATCGTTAGGTTTAGGTTCAGGAAGAATGCCTTCAAAAAGCTTCTTTGATACTCGTTCTTTGGTTACGATTTCAATGACGTTACCATCACCATCTCGGTCTACAACGTAGCGGTTAAGAGGATACAACCGAAGACCTTCCTTGCCCATATAAATCAGAGCATTACCAGCAACAACCAAATGCTTTAATGCTTGGTGTACAACGACACGATCATCACTAGCGGCAATGGATTCCATGATGGTACGTTCGATCTTGGCAAATGCAAGATCAAGTTCTGATTTAATACCAGGTCCGTATTCTTGACCAAGCATTGTCTCATCCACTTGCAACTTAAAGAAGCTAGTCTGTGGAGGAAGCAGCGCAAGCATCAGTTTAGATGAAAGAGTCACAACTCCTTTAGCTCCAACACTTTGCCAAGGAGATGGCAGAGGTTTAGCTGTTTTGTATGACTCTTCATCATCACGGATTAGATAAGGCAGAGTAAGTTCAGCTGCTCTTTGTGCTACGTTGAGATATTGAGTGCGATCACCGAACAATAAATCATAACGTTCTTTAGCAGACATTAGATTGTCAAGCCTCCACCGATAGCCATATTAGCGAGCGCTTGACCAAGAGCCATGCTAGGAATACCACGACGATAATCCTGACGTGTCTTACGAATGTTTTGACGTGCTCGGATAGCATCGCCACCATAAGCACGGCCAAGTTGTGCAAGACGTAGTGGGCTCATTTGATCAAACTGAGAACTCAGCTGATCGAATTGTGTCTGGAACATATTTTCCAACCCAGACATATCAAATGATGGCTGCTGCATTGCAGTCAAAGCATTAAGCATGGATTGGAAATCGAAGGCATCACCACCAGCAGTTGTACCAGCAGCACCTCCAGTAGGAGTTGTAGTACCAGCTTGAGTAGTAGCTGCAGCTGTGGTATCACCAACAGCAGGAGCAGCACCCATAGGACGTACAGCAACACGACCACCTGGACGAATTTGTGTACCGCCAATCATCATACCAGTGCCTGGCGTACCTTCTCCATCAAACATTCCCGGAGTACCAATCATGCTTTGAATGGTTCTACCAATGTTTCCAGTACCATATGCGGGCTTACCGCTAAGTATACTTAGGTAAGCATCGTACGCAGGTTGTTTCTGTGCCTGTTTAACAAGCAAATTAGCTGCACCAGAATTAAGCCGAACATCTTGTCCAGCTTTATTCATGATGTCCATTTTCTTCACAATGTCCTGTGAAGATGCACCAGTTTGTTTGGCTATTTGCTCAAATTCTGTTTTAGTAATACCATCAGAAGCTAGTCCACGAATCGCAGCCTTAACTCCATTGCTTTTTTTCTTAGCCATTGTTCTCTTCTGTGAGTTGATGTTGGATCCACTCGACCACAGAACGTTGGCCAGAGCGGTACATTATTTGTGAAAGCGATTCACTAGGGTTGGGTGTGGTTGGTGGAAAATTTTCTTCTAGCTTATCTAGAAGTACATTGAGCTGAAGTCCGGAGACTTCAAGCATACTGAGGGAGATTGGGGTTTGCATGTTCAAAGAAGGCAGGCATTCGTGCTCGACGTGTATCAGAAAGCTCAGGTGCTTTTCCTTGATACATCAGACTATCACTGGAATCCAGCCAAAATTTTTTGTCCAGATATTTATTGGAGGCATTTCTGCCTAATGGTTCAATCACCCAATTAATGGTTGCCTTCCTGAGCTTATCGAGAGAAGGACTCCAATTGAGACCAAGCTCAGTACATACCAAGCTATTCGTTGCCACATGTACTTGCTCATCACGACTAATGTCAGCACTTACTGTTCGGAGACCAGCATCACCGTTAAATCTGAAGAATGGGAGGAGCACGAAGAAAATTGCACGCTCGGCAACAAGTGCTTTGAGGAGCGTGTGATCTGGATGAGCAATCCAGGCGTCACGCAACTTCTTGGCTTCGGCTTCAGCTTTTTCATCAACACCGATAGCGTTGGCGATATAACCGAGAGCAAGGTCGTGGTTCTCTTCGTCCTTGATATTGGACAAAAGGAGACTCCTTGCCATTTCCGGAACTTCATTTTTAAGAGCATCTTGGATAAAGTCACCAACTGGTAGTTCCATATGACGGATAGCCAAGGCACGATAGATTGTTTCTTCCGCACCTTCAGCAAGTTTACCAGCTGTGGTCTGTACTGGAGACCACTTACGTTTACGATCTAATAGTTTTTGATAGGGGTTCATTCGCCGCAATTACAATCAGGAGCAGGATCATTAAGAAGAGACTCCAGATATGCGTCAACGTCACCTTCATCCAATGCAGCATAGGCATCAGACTTATCTTGAACGTCGCTCATAACCTGGAGCGAATAGTAAAGAGAAGTCTGTGGACTTGCCAACCAATCTTCGATGAATTGCTCATCATAGGTAACCACATCTGACCAGCTATTGAAGGAATAACCATGCAACAGTCCAGTCTTATCTAGCAGGGTGATAATACCATCACACACTGCTTTGTAATCATCCCAGCCAACTTCAGACGCGATCTCAACAGGACCATAGTCGAAGCTCTGGACACCAAACGTACCGCTGTCACGGTCCACCTGGCGGGCAATAGGAGGTGCGATCTCAGGGCAGGTGGTATACCCATCAAGATCAGTGTAACGGTAACTACAGGACGCTGTAGGGGCAATAGCGAAAGCTCGATCCATATCATTGAATCGTGCTACCTGAGCAGCAGCAAGGATGCCTGCACGTATTTCTGAAGCAAGAATGTGTGCAGGAGTTTGTGCGGTTTGACCTGAGATCAGATCCTTAAGGGCAGCACCAAACTCTTTGTACGTTACTCCGTTACGTCGGAGGAGGTTTGCGAGACCCAACATTCCGAGACCGACTTGGCGATCTGTCTCTGGAGGGAGGTATTCTCCGCTAGATCCAACATCTGTTTTTCCGTGAAGATTGCACAGTTCGGACATTCCGTGAACAAACGCACTTTGAATGTCATCGAGTTCACATTGGCCGAGGTTAACATGTTGAAGTAGACAGGTGCCTCGTGAGGGCAGATAGACCTCCAGGCAAACGTTACCCCGGATTCGATTTCCATTTTTATCTACCTTGGTTTTGTTAAGCCAGATATCTCCTTTTTTGATTCCATCAAGGAGTGCTTCTTTAACCTGTCTGGTGGCTGCATCCCACCAAAGTTGGTTAATGTTGATGCAACGCTTAACCCAAGGAAGCTCAGCCCGACTAGCAGTGATAAACTCAAGCACATCAGGATGACTAAGATCAAGATGACATACAACTGCGCCATTCTTGTATACACCTCCACGACGGAGGATCTCATTTAGAGTTGAGTAGATCTTAGCAAAGGAGACAGGACCAGATGCTACGAGTCCCTTTCCATTTTCAGATCCTTTGGGTCGCAATTTACTAAGGTGGACAGCAACGCCTGCACCGTATCGGAGCGCATGGCTAACGAAACGCCAACTGGCTTCGATTCCATTTTCTCCTTCCATAGTGTCTTCCACCGTAAAGACGGTACAGGAGACAGGCAAGCGAGCTGTTGGATCATCAATCCAAGATTGTACACGGCCAGTGCGAGCAATAAGTTCTTTAGGTGGTTTAGACATGATTAAACAAGATCAGTAAGGTTAGGAGGTTGGTAGTTTGGTCCCTTCAAGACCTTGCCATCTTCACGGTAAATAGGCATACCGTTCTCACCAAGCTTAGATAGGTTACTCTTGTGTACACGGTCTAGTGCTTCATCAAGATCCCAACCAAGGTTAGCAGCATATTGATAGCAAACATAAACAAGATCAGCCAACTCTTTTAAACAGTCTGCTGCATTAATAGTCAGACCCATGATTAGCTGATTCTCAGCATCTAGAAATTCTTTAAACTCTTCAACGATCAAACGCCTCTGCATAGTCCGTGAAGCCGGCGTAGTACTGTTCTTCACCTGGAAATTTTTCCGGAATTCGACGGCTTGCTGCTGACGGGTAGAGGATGTCATTTTCGAGTTCGTTTTGCAAATAGTGGATGGCTTTACGTAGGTCGTCACGCTTGCTGTCTTTATATCCAGCGCGACAAATGTATTTGATTGCGTTACCGAGATGGAAATTTAATCCTTGGTCTCGAATAAAGTCCCAAACTTGGATACTGCCTCGTCGATAGTACTCTGGTCCGGATTGGTTGGTGTTGGCCATTTAGAAACAAGATTGGATACATTGTTGCTCAACACAAAGCACTGTCGTTGGAGAGCAAGGAAGAGAGTGATGATAGCATCTATCTCTCGTTTGGAGTTGTTCAAGGCGTCTTCAATCTGACGCATTTTGAACTGTTGTTCTATTGTCAGTTCCAACACTGGCGGAGGTGGGAAGCCATGGTCGGACTTGTTGAGTTGAAAAGTCATAGTCTTCTACTTGAAGGATCTTTGCCAATCGTGCATTTAGTAATGCAACTGACTCATCGAGACCCTTCTCGGCAAAAGCATCTACGACAGTCTTCCAGTTATCACCGTGTTCATCTAGAAGTGCAGCAGCTCGTTTGATGCCAATTCCAGGTACACCAGCATAACCGTCTGTCTGATCACCTGCCATTGTTTGAATCAGGTGCCAACGGTAACCCATTTCTGGGGTGATAGTACTCACTTCCTGGGTAAAGTCATACAACTCACCAGGAATTTGTCTCATATCCTTATCAGGGCTGCAGATGATGTGGCCAGACTCTTTAGTAGCATAAATGCCCATTGCATCATCAGCTTCAAGGGTAGGCATTACAACAACGTTGTACTCTTCCTTGAGTTTATTGATGACCCTTTTGTAGCCACACGGTTTCTTTCGATTACGGTGTCCTTTATATGCTGGGTCAAGAGATTTACGAAAGTTGACACTATCAGAAAAGAACAGAATAGAGTCATCAAAACATCCGAGATCTGTAGCGATGTTATAGAGTTCTCGTTCAACATAGTCATATGCCTCATTGAATCTGGAGGTGACGACGATGAGATCTTCTCCGAAGTCAATTTCGGTTTCAGTAGCGGCGCAGCATTTGTAGACAATGTAATCACAGTCGATTAATAGGCTCACTTACCTTGTCCTCGCTTGAGCTTACGCCCATGCGAAGGAAGACTACGAGTGCCATTACCTTGACGGGTGTGTTTATATTTTGCCTTGGACTCGAATTGAACACGTCCAAGAGCGGTTTTAGATTTTACTGCCATAGTGGTGGTTAATGTACATCTGCCCAGGTTTGACCTACCTTAGCTTCAGCTGCAATAGGAACCCTGAGGGCATAAGTTTCTCCTGCTGTTAGAGCGGAGATCAATAACGCCGATGATAATGTATCAGCATAATCTGGTGGACACTCGAACTGCAATTCATCATGAACGAAAGCTAGTTGATGTGCATTGATTTCACATTGGTTGATTACATTATGAGTGTGAATCATCCATTGTTTCGCTACAACACCAGCGCTCCCTTGGAGTAGGTAGTTAAGGGCTTTGTGGCTACCATCAACAGCGCAGCGGCGACCGTCACACAAACTAATGTAACCAGATTCCGCCTTGGACTTAACCGCAGTAACCAGTTTCTCAAGTCCTGGAATTGCATCCATGTAAGCTTGACGTATCTCGGTACCTTTAGCTTTGGCATCTTTGGGAGATAGTTGTGCATCGTAAGATAGTCCGATCTTTTGATCACCGGCTCCGTACAAAAAGGCATAGGTTACAGTCTTTACTAGACGACGTGAGATTCCAATCTTGTCAGCGTTCTCTTGGTGTATGTCACCGTTGAGAAGAACATCTCCGTAGCGGCCTCCATCATATCTGGCAAGGTAGTGTGCGAGCATTCTAAGTTCAATACCTGCGAGATCAGCGCCAACCATGACATACCCAGGGCTAGCACGAAATAGCTTTCTAAATTCAAGATCACTTGGAACTTGGGCTAGGTTTGGGTTTCTATGAGCACACCTAAAGGTGTTCGTGGCCACAGAACAGTGGTGGTGAATACGATTGTTTCGTACTAGCTTCAGCCACGCATTCTTACCTTCAGATAACATGCCAAGTTGTTTTGTTAGTTCAAGGCAACGGAAGAACTGAAGGGCTTCTTCAGTACCAAGATCCTTGAGAACAACTTCATCAATGGCAGTCTTGCCACTTGCTGTTTCTTTGTCAGGTATCCAGCCATGGTGATTCTTCATGACCCATACAATATGGTCACGACTGGTAGGACTAAACTCCTTTAGTCTAGTGAAAGTAGCTCCGGTGATGTATCCTTGGGTTTTGTTAGGTCTCTTAGGAGTAAACTCCGGTCCTGCGACGTAAGGGTACCGCTTCCGTAATAGTTGATTAAGATCATCAAGCTCGGAGTAGAGAGTTTGTGCAAGTTGCCATGCAGCAGGCTCATCAAAGTACCATCCATAAAGTTCCTGTTCTGTGAGGATCTTGGCAACGTCATGCTCTAACGTGATCCATCCAGGAATGGTTGAAAGTGTTTCCAAAGTTTAGTCGTAACAACAACGTCTTGTATCATGTAGTCTTGCATCTCTTGTGACCACTCTTTCCAGTCAGCAGTCTTGCCGAATTCTCCTTTGTACTCACCTAGACGATAACCATAAGATTCTAGGGAGTGACGGCCATACAGCTGAAGTGGCATGTGTTTCCACTTACGCTTCTGATCAATCTTTAGGATATCAGCATGGCAAATGCGGCTGAGCACCAAAGTATCAAGAATCCTACCTCTGGGCTCAAACCAAGCATAGAGCTTACGAATAACGGGAAGATCATAATTGATAATATTATGACCAACAACTTGATCTGCGTCTTCAAGTCTTTGTAAGCCCCGCGTGAGCGGTTCCGTATCACCTTGGTCATTGTAGACAAGTGTTTGATTGGTCTCTGTATCGTAGATACCAAGACAGTGGATGCAGGTAACATCATACAGGAGACCGTTTGTTTCTAAGTCAAAGATGAGGCTCACTTACCAGTCCACTTATAGGTTTTATCGACAAACTGTGCCCGTTTGATTGCCTCAGGAGTAGGTGGGTTAGGACGCTTGAGTTGTGCCAAGTAGTTAAACGCGCGATCCCATGCTTTTTTAGAAGTCGGTTGTTGGGTCGAAGTCGTCATCAGATTGAGTTTCTTTGAATTTACAAGTGTTCAGATCATAGCTCAGTCGGCACGCGACGCCAACTTCGCCTGAATAGCGATTCTTGAGGATTCGCACAGTCGTATCACTTCCTCCAGATGCGCTCTGCTGGTTTCTTTCGAGTGCAATAACTCCGTCAGACAATTGTGCAATTGCCGCAGATCCTCGCAACTGTCCCAAAGTGACGCGGGCACCCTCTTCATGGTTTTGGTCACTAGATGTTCTCCGTAAGTGAGAGACAAGGAACATTGCGACACCAGTACGTTCTACTAGTGATCGAAGTCTTGTCATGGTGGTGTCAATCATTCGACGTTCATCACCATCCAAACCAGAAAGAAGAATACTCAAGTGATCTAGAAAGATTACCCTTGTATCAAGACCCGTTGCCAAGTACTCAATTCGGTTGTAGATGAGATCAGGATCAAAAGAACCGAAGCCGTCGAAAAGAAAAAGATTCCACTTAGCAAGAGTGTCTTGATAAGCTTGGGTGAGAGTAGATCGGTCATGTTCTCCAATGTGTAGTGATTTACCAACTGCTGCGGACATCAGTCCGAGAGCTGTACGACGGTTGGATTCCTCAAGAGCCAGGTAACCGACCCGCTCGCCGTTACGTAGCAGGTGAGTTGCGAGTTCACGACAGAAGCTGGATTTCCCGATACCAGATCCAGCAGTGATTGTAACAAGTTCTCCAAACCTGATCCCGTGTAGTTTGTTTTGGATTCCTTGAAATGGATAGTCATGATCAGATGGTGGAGTTGGTGTGGTTACTAGATCGAGCAGTGATTTCCCGTCGATGATGCCATCTGGACGGTAAGGTTTTGCGTCCCAAATAGCTCGACGAATCGCTTCAGTGTCATTGGCCTGGAGAGCGTCTGACGCATCCTTGTAGCTCTCAAGTCTTGCGATCTTTGTCTTGCCAGGTGGTAGGATCCCTGCCGCCTCCTCCGTTGCCTTACGGCCTGCCTCGTCATTGTCGAAGAACAAGACAATCTCCTCATAACCCTGGAGCCATGGGATAGCCCGTTGTATCGACTTCCTGGCCGCAGCGGCACCGCTAGGTAGAGATACCATCTGCCACCCCGGCATAGCCTCTTGACATGAAGCTGCATCGAGTTCTCCTTCAGTGATAACGACTCGTTTTCCAGTGGCGGGAAACAAATGTTGTCCAAAGAGGCAGGTAGGTGGTTGTCCTTCATAACGGAAGTCTTTGTCTTTGGTCTTGGTCTTACATCCAATTAGGATGCCTGACTCATCATAATAATGAAACCTGAGCAGGTCATCATCACGATAGATCTTATACTGTTGACATACTTTCTCGGAGATGTTTCGTTTCTGTAGTCTAGTGGCTACACCTTGTAAGGTGATTGACATTTTGTTGTGAGTGTGAACAACATCTTCTTCAGTGTGTCCGTAAGTGTTACAAGAAAAGCAGTAGGTATGCCCGTCAGTGTACAGACTATTTGCATCACTACTGCCACAATTATCACACGGTAAGTGCCTCACGAACTCGCTTTCGGATGTCCGCGTATGCTCGTGCTTGTGCATCGTGATATTCGAACCAAGAATCAAGTGCTTGATAGAAACCTTCAATCAGGTTAGCTGTAGTTTCAGGTTGGTCAGCATCAACATCAGCTAGGTAATCACTGAAGCCCTCTGCGTAGTATTCAGCAGTGCCGTAGGTCAGGTTAGCCATTCAAGTGGGATGGAATGAAAGGAACAGTATTGGAAGCCGTGCTTTTCGCACCACTTCGCATAAGTAGTCTTAGACCCCTTGTAGATCTTATTGTAAGGTGCTTGAAAGACGAACCGAATATCTAAGTCGGGATTCGCTTTCTTCACTGCGATCATCTTCCTGCGATCTTCCTCCGTCAGGTGTCCCTTTGTTTCTAAGAAGACACCATTCGGTAAAAGAAAGTCGGGTGTGTAGTTGCATTGAAGAATGTAAGGAACTTTGGTTGACTCGTACTCAAACTCTACCTTCAAGCTGGAGAGAAGATCAGCAACCTTCTCTTCAAGACCTGAACGGTATTTAGGCATCAGAAATCGTCTTCCTCTACTTCAGACGGAACAGTGATGTTAGGTTCAGAAGTTTTGTAGCCCTTTGTTTGACCAAAGAGAGCCGCCACTTCAGTTTCACCAAGGTCGCCTGCGTCAATACCTGCAGCAGAGCCAACCGTGACCACTTGGATTCCGACAATCTTAAGACTTGTACCGTAGGTGACACCATCACGTAGGATGTATGGCTTCTGACGGAAGGCAAGCTTAACGGTGCTACCACTGTAGATCGGTGTGTTCTCATCAGTGATTGGTGTTCCTTCAGTATCCACCACGGGCGGCTTGGTTTCTTCATTCCAACTGAACTTGATTTTATACTTCCCATCAGACACCTCTTCCCAAGGTTCAGGCTTCAGGGTAGAACGCTTAGGGTTCTTCAACTTAGACTCTGCCCACTTGACGGACTCAGCTCGATCTTCCTCAAGCTTATCGACAAGTGCTTGATCAACAATAGCAGACAGTGAATACCCAAACTTGCTGGGCTTCAGTACAGCCTGATAACCTTCAAGGATGACAGGCTGTTGGGTAACGTGGATGGTTTGTGCCATTAACAGAAAAAGTAGGTGGATTCGATTACGGATTCCGGTTCAAGGTCTCCAACAATCGGCGGGTCAGTCTCTGCTCCAATGTGTGAAGCAAAGTCTTTCAGGTAATCATGCTCGGCAAAGAGGTGCATGTAGGTTTGTCGTACGATAGTGGATAGGGTAGACATATCCGTTGCACGACAAAGCACAGAATCGTGAATAAGAGCAATGGGTGCGTCAAAGTGTAAGACACTCAAGTGTAACAGGCTAGCATCTAAACTGTGTATCAGGTTAGGAGCAGTTGCATTCTTGTGGTGATTGAGATCAACCTCATCAGAATCATCAACAGCAACGCTCATCTTACAGCGACCAAGAAGTTGTAGCTCAATAGACACAATTAGCTTCTTGTTTAGCTTCTGATGTACAACAAACCCTGATGGTGTTGTCCACTCTAGATGTTCTTTGCCAGCTTTGATTGCATTGGCTACCTCATCTTCAATCCATTTCATAACAGCCATAGGACCAGGTACGACAACATCCATTGCATTGCGTACAGCCTTAACTGTTTTAGTTAGATCCTCTTTGCTGATCTCTACACCCTTCTCAGCAAGTGCGTCTCTGATGTACCCACGATTTGAGAAAGGTTTTGCATTGTAAGGGACAGTCATAACGACACGCTTAACTGTCTTCCTATCCATGTAAGGTTGGATAGACTCAGGACAGTAAGGTGTGGCAGCCTCAGCAACGACCTTATAAGCATCTTGTGGCTTATCACCAGGCAAGACATTAACAAGACGTGCTGTAGACTTGTCTCTAGCTAATCCTGCAAGGATCTGAAGACCACTGCATGTTGCATCAGTAGCAACCATAAGACGTGTGAACTGCCTATCAGCAATTACGACACAATGGTAATACTCTTCTGCTGCTGCTAGAAACTGCCAAGGTTATTCTACATTCTCCCAAAGATGTAAGTTACCAATGGGATCTTGCGATATGAGTGTGAACAACCCATGGTTATTCCTTGCCCATTCTAGTCTCTCAGACATTGGTGCTTTATCAAGACCAAATGTAGTAGCTACTTGAAAGGCTAACCAGTCCTCTGCCTCAGGCGTCATAAAAGACCCATCAGCAAAGACTAAAAGACTTTTTCCAAAGTCTGTATCTTGTGGAGTAAGAAAGGCAGGAATAGGATAAGCTCTACCTCTATAGTCAAAGCTCCAAGGTATGTAGAACTTAGCTACGTCCTTGAACCTTTTCACTGCCTCCATAGTCATCCGAGTTCGACATGATTTCTCGAACTCTTGTGCGTTCAAGTTCATTGTCTCTGCCGCTGCTCTTCGATATGCTTTACGAGACTCTCTGTTCTCTGCAATATCTACTGGCTTTGGTGGTAACTCATGGTTCACAATAGGGAGGAACTTACCGACTGCTCGTTCCAATCTATCTAGTTCTTCCGCAACCCCTACAATAAAAGGATTTCGAGTAAAGGCAATCTTCTGAATCTTGTTCAGAAAGTTGATCGGTGTTTCTCCCTGTATACATGTGGGATCGCCCCTGCGTACTAGATCATGCAGATCGGAAGAGCGTCG
>OGVZ01000024.1_pt1 | contig 19232 bp, 28 predicted proteins | sample 1575881 | NCBI WGS metagenome assembly OGVZ01 (sample SAMN07581520, study PRJEB24739) | freshwater metagenome | place: Singapore | collected 2015-01
AAACCAATCCGTCTTCATCCATGTGGTCTTCTGTTACGTCCCAAATTTTATTATTTAAGGCAAACTGCGTCAGCCTGTCCATCTCTTCTTTGGTTAAAAAATTTTCTAATTCTACAATATTTGAAGAAGCATTACCAAAAAACCCAGACGGGGTTATAGATATTGGTGCCTCCATGCCGCCTTTAATTTTGCCAGCGTTTACTACTTCTGTCTCAGACATTTGAACCCCTTTTTGTTAATTTTACCATATATCTATTCAACATGGAATTTAAAATTTTTAACTGAATGAGAGCCTATTGAATTGCCATTTTCATCAATCGCTTCCCTATACCAATTTGCAGTTTTCCCATGGTCGTAACCATATTTTGTTAAAGCCTCTACGTAGTCTTTGCCATGAACAACTGGCTTTTTCATTGTGCTTAAAAATGTGATTTTTGAATCTTGAAACTGTAAAGGAGTTATGGGGATTATTGCTCCCACTGGAGTGCCTGCTTTAATTGTTATTACATGATCTGGTCTAGTTACTCTCCACGCTACATGCAGAGCTCCTGTGTACATTGACGTATTTAATATTGTAGTTAAACACTGGGCTCCATCTATCAACTGATTGGGAACTGGCATTGTTAATAATTCAACTCCTGGATCGGTTTCAAATACGATCTCAGTTTTAAATCCTATTACTCCACCACCTCTGTCAAAATAACAATACTCTTCACCCTCTAAAACTGTTATTCCACCATCTGGACCTACTGCAGATCTACCATTCCAAATAAAAGATATATCTTTATCAAAAGATATGCCCCAACCAAGCTTATTGGCTACTGAGATTGGAAAACAGTTATACGAATAAAAGTTTTCATCCATCCAATCTCTTTTAGCAGAAAGCGGGGTGATGATTGCGGTTTTTTCTCCAACTTTACTTGCAAACAGTTCTATCATCTATTTACTCTTAACTTAATAGATTTAACTTCATGGCTTCCTATTGAATTTCCCAAATGATCCGTTGCATTTCTATAATAATCAGACCATTTACCCTGCCTATTTAGTTCATACACTTTATTAGAATATTCTGCTGAGGCAAAATCCGAACTTTTTAAATCGCTAAGTGGATGAAATGTAATTTCTGAATTTTGTAACGCTCCTAGCGATATAGGAAGAACTGATAAAACTGGTGTGTTGGCCTCTATAACAATTTCTTCGTTAGCTTTTAAAATACGAGCTGCTGCTGGTAATTCTCCTTTAAAAAATGAAGTGCTAATTAAAGTGGTAAATGGTTGAAACCCAGAATGAAAATAATTTGGAACTGGCATTGTAACTAAACTAACGTCTTCTGGTGTTCTAAACATTAATCCAGTATTAAAGCTAATTGTGCCGTTTGCCCTACCAGTATGTATGTATTTGTCTCCAGAAATTATTTTTACATGATCTGGAGTAGAATCTGAAATGCCATCCCATATAAATCTTATTTCTTCTGGGAATGAAATTGACCATCCTAAACCATTTGCAAGTGTTACTGGGAAACAGTGATAGGCATGAGCATCGTATGTTTCATCCATCCATGGACGCTTAATTGGCATTGTATCAAGTTCCCCGTGCCCCTCCCTGGTTGTGTATGCCTGAATATTATACATTAGTATTGCTGTACTTCACCTGGAACTGTAATGCCTTGACGCTTTGCTCTTAAAATATCAAAATCTGGGTTATGAGCATTGTCATTATAATCTAGCATAGTAACAATCGAATATTTTATTCCAGATTTAACTGGCATAGCTCTATGTGAGAATAGATAGGTTGACGGAAATATTACAGTATCTCCAGCTTCTGGTTTTATTGTTACGCCTAATTTAGGAAAATATAATTCCCCACCCTCATAATCGTCGTTTGGATACGATACCAAAGAAACCGTAGCGTAATAAGAGAATCCATGGTCAGCATGTTCTTGGAAGTGTTGCCCTGGACCATATTTTACAAAGTTCATGGCTTCCCAATATTCCATTTTAATAGAATAATATGTGCAATAATCTTCAACTGCTGGAATTTGTTGATCGTATGCGTATTTCCAAATTTCATTTAATTTTTTTCTAGATTCAGGCATATTGGGCATGTCTGGCCATTCACAAATTTTAAAATCTACACAGTCTCTGTATTCTGGAATTTTTTGTGCATAGCCAACTAGAGCCTCCTGCCAATTTGAATCAGAATGATCTGCGATATGCTTCTCTACGATATTTATAATATCTGGTTTAATAATGTTTTTATATACCCAAATTCCTGGGAAGACCTGTTCTTTATTTAATGTCATTTGTTGCCTTTCACGATGTAAAAATTATAGCATAACTTATGCTTTTGGTCCAGCAAATCCGTACCCTATTGAATATCTATCTGTACCAATCACCCTATTGACCCCGTGGACTAAATTAGATTTATATATTAGGATATCTCCACTTTTAGGCTTATGAACTATATTAAGCTCTGGGAAAAATATTTCCCCTCCCTCATATTCATCATTTATATAAAACATACAAATAAAATTACTGCTTTCATGATAGTTGTCCTGGTGCTCAACCATTCCCTTTTCTGGTTCTAGTTTTGAAACAGTTATAAAAGTTTTTTTAGGTGTTATTCCTGCAATTCCATATAAATTACAATATAGCCAAATAGGGTCGGAAGTTATAGATAAGAACTTTAATCTTAATTCTAATGCTTCTGCTGTATCTGATTCTGAGTACAAGTACGGAAGCTCCATAGTTTTATGTGGTCTTCGATTGGCGTATTTTAACGGATAGCAATTATTATTGACTCTATCTATTAATTCAATATAATATTCGCTATCTATGTTGTTTTCAAACAATAAGATATTTTTAGATAACTCAATCATGGAAATAACTTTCTGGAAATAAATCAATTATTAAATGAACTCTATCTTGTTCGCCATCATTAATAACTTCATGGGCCAAATAGTTATTAATTTCGTATGCTATTCCCTCTTGCATATTTATTGTATTATCATGTACTGTAAAATAAACATGCTGGTTAGTTATTATAGGGATATGAATTCTTCTTGCAATATATAGCATAGAAGACGCATCTGTATGTTTGGCTATTCTACTATTAGCATTCATTTTAATAAGTTCAACTCGAACCACCCTAGATTCATAAATTTCTTCTAGTTTATTATAAATCCCAAGTAGCTGATTTTTTGCCCCGTCCGTTTTTAAAGAATTAACTGTTTCCGTTTTAGGAGAAGTTCCCTCTTTCCAAGCATAGTCCATATATTGCAATTGATACATTTTAGTATCTTTATGCGTCTTGAATTCTTTTTGACGAGTAAGGTCTAAATCCCATTCATAGGTATAGTTTGAAATTTCTTTTTGAATTAACGAAATATCAAATAGGCATATCTGTTTGATAGACCATTTAGAATTTTTTTGATCTAACATATTGATATAATTCCATATCTTTTTCATTTAAATATAATATTCTTTTATTATATTTTTCAGGCAACTCAATTTGATTTGATTCATTCATTTTATCATAAAATTTATTAATTTGTAAATGGTTCAGCAAAACATCAACATTCTCTATTGTTAAAATAAAATTACTGTCTACAAATTTGATTGCATCATCTAAATTATCGTTTTGTCCGATAAACCAATTATTTTTAATTGTTTCTGAATTAACTAAATTTAAATTATACCTATCGACATCTATACCGTTAGTCAAAAATTTAATTTGCGTATTTTGAAATGTTCTATAGTATTCTTCATCAAAAAGCCACCTGTCTAAAAAATCTTCTTTTAATATTTTTTTTGTATAACTATAATAACTAATAAATCTATCGACTGGATTTCTTATTATAGAAAATACAAATTGATTATTTATTATTGGGCTAGTACCAAAATGACCAGATATAAAATTATAGCTATTAATATTGTTTAAATTTAATATTGACCCATGTCCTACAAAACAACTATCGCTTTTAATTTCTTTTAAAATTGAATTTCTTAAAAAAACTCCAGCAGTTCTTGGAATATGCAAATGGTAGATATTTGAATAAATATCTACCATTTGCGTGGTATCCTTAGAATAATTTAGGATTGTGTATAACTAGATTTGCTGCAATCAGTGTGTCTACTGGCTCTACGTTAAACTGATAAACTACTCTTTCTTCATCAATTAATTGAATAGATTCGACTAATACATGGCTTAGTGAGCCATTTTCTGATACATCTACTAGTGATTCTCCAACTTCAATAACACCAGAGTTTTTGAATATGTACTGAGATCCAGTCCACACCAACATTGATTGCTGTAGAGAAAATCTCTTGGTAGCATCATTATTAAATGTCATTGTTGTTGCCTTTATAGATCTAATAACATCGGCAACTGTATTTGCGGTTACAGTTGCGTTTGTAATTTGATTAATTGGCTCTGATGGGAATGCAATACTTTCATCAATTAGCTCGTCCCACCCTGCAGACCACACCTGGTCTCCAGCTTTAATATATTTTGCTTCCTTATACTCTATTGAGTTATTTTGTCCAACTACTCTGACTAAAGTATCTTGATCGATACAGCCAGAAAAGTACGGTGGAACGAAGAAGCTTGGTGGGAAGAACGGTGGGAAGAATGGTGGGGAGAAGAAGCTTGGTGGGAAGAACGGTGGGAAGAATGGTGGTACAAAGAAGTTTGGTGGGAAGAACGGTGGGAAGAATGGTGGTACAAAGAAGTTTGGTGGGAAGAACGGTGGGAAGAATGGTGGGGAGAAGAAGCTTGGTGGGAAGAACGGTGGGAAGAATGGTGGGGAGAAGAAGCTTGGTGGGAAGAACGGTGGTGAGAAGAAGCTTGGTGCCAATGTAGTCACGCTATTAGAATTAGCTGATGTTGCTGAAGAACCGTTAGCGTTATCTGCTCGAACATTATAAGTTTGTGCGGTATTTGCTTCTTGAGAAACAGTTATTGACGTGCTTGTTGTATTTCCAGACTTGCCATCAGAACATGTCCAATAGTAATTTGTAATTGCTTTTCCACCATTTGCTGGGGCTGACCAAGAAACTGTGTCCTGATCTACTCCAGCGCTTGCAGTAGGGGCTCCAGGCTGAGCTGGAACTGTTGTTACTGTAACGGCAGATGCAGAAACTTTTCCTGTTTCTCCATATGAATCGTATGCGCTTACTGAATATGTATGGGAAGAACCAGTAGCTAATCCAGTGACTGTTGCTGTATTTGTACCATACGATACAGTAGTAATTAATGTTGAGCTTTCATATACTTTATATCCAGTTGGTGTATTACCAGCTGCTGGTGCAGTCCAAGAAACTGTTATCGCCCCATCATTATAGGCTCTATTTGTGCCTACGTCTGATGCGGTAACTCCAGTTACCGAATCTGGACCAATAAAGTTATCTTGTGCTGATGAGCCAGTACCAGATCTTTTATTAATAGCCATTTATTTACCCCTTATGCTTTCAAGTCGCCGAATACGACCCATGAATTAGCGCCACGCTTAAATAGTGTTGCTGTTGACCATTGTGCTCTTAACTTTAATCCTGGTGTAGCATTAACTGTAGCACCGCTTCCAGCAATTGTTACTTCTCCAGTATTTGTTCTTAAAATATCGATTGATGTTCCTACTGGGTAATTTACAGTGGCATCTGAAGGTATAGTAATTGTAACTGCAGTTCCTCCTGTATGATTTACCTCAATAAGAGTATCTCTTTCTGTTAGGCTTGAAAGAGTATAATTTGCAGTCTTTTCTGTAATTGGTGTAATTGATGGAACACCAGCCTTTGTTTGAGTTCCATCTGAAAATACTACTCCAGATGATGGAGTTACTGTTGTTGCTTCGAAGGCTGCAACCTTAAGATCATCAAGCGATCCTTCAGTAAAGTCTACAGTTGTTGCTGGTTCTGTGGTTACACCCTTGAACAACTTCCATTTAGCATCAGATACGTCTCTTACAAGACCTGCATGCTTTGCTGCACCGTCATTATATGCAACCACAATACCAAGGTCTACTGTATTTGCAGAGTTTTGATGTGCGAGCTGTACTAAGTTATCTTCAATAACAATTGATGTTGCTGAAGCTGAGAAATTAGTTCCATTTACAGTAAAGTTTCCATCTACTACAAGGTTTCCGTCAACCTCCATGTTTCCTGTAAATGTTTGGTCTGCTGCATCTAATAATGCAAGCTTGGACGTATCTGTAATTCCATGTACCCCAGTAGTATCATTTCCGTGTGCAGTAAGAGCAGCCGCTGCTGTGGCCTCTGCTGCAGCCTGTGCTGCGTTAGCCTTAGTTGTTGCGTCAGCTGCTGCTGTGGCCTCTGCTGCAGCCTGTGCTGCGTTAGCCTTAGTTGTTGCGTCAGCTGCTGCTGTGGCTTCTGCTGCAGCCTGTGCTGCGTTAGCCTTAGTTGTTGCGTCAGCTGCTGCTGTGGCCTCTGCTGCAGCCTGTGCTGCGTTGGCCTTACCTGTTGCACCAGAAAGTGTTTCTAGTTGAGCTGTATCTGCAATTCCATGTACAGACTCTGTTTCAGTTGCGTGATCTGATAAGTCTTCAATATAGACAAGATTTGCTGTATTAGAAATTCCGTGAACTGATATTCCTAATCCGTTATGTGTTGAAACGGCAGCTGAAATATCTGTTGCCATTTGTGCACTTACAACTAAATCAGCTGTATCTAAAATTCCATGAACATTTGTTGAATCATTATTATGAGCAGTTACTGCAGTTGATATGGCTCCATCTGTATATGATCCAGCTGTAGTAATTGCTGCACCAATTGCTGTATTAGCATCATCTATCTGTGTCTGGATTGCTGAAGTTACGCCATGTAAATATGTGATTTCTTCAGAAGTTGTATTTCCAATTGCTGTCGCTGCTGGTAAAGTTACTCCAGTTACAAGAATCGAATTGAATGCAGCTGATGTTGAATCTTGTAAGTCTGAAACATCTGAAGCGACTGAGCCAATTGAATTGGTTAATGTAACTGATAAGTTTGCATCATCACCTAGAGCATTTGCAATTTCGTCTAAAGTATTTAATAAAGCTGGAGCACCATCTATTAATAAGCCAAGCTGACCTAGTGGTACCTGTCCATCGGAATTAAGTGTAGCTACTCCGCCTGGATTTCCTTTTTCTGATAGCGGAATATAGTCATCAATTTGATCCGCTAATGCGTAATCAAGAGCTGTCCAAGCTGTTGATCCATCGCCAAATTTAAATTTTCCTGTGTCTGTCTCCAGACCCATTTCACCGCCTGCGAGTACTGGGTCTACTGATGCCCATTCAGCTGCGGTTCCTCTTCTGATTTGAATTCTTACTGTTGCCATAATTACTCCTTATTATATCATTTTTTTCTTTTAGGCGACTAGACCTGAATCAAAGGTCATGTCCCATAAAGATGTTGATGGTGTTCCCCCATCTGCGAATTTTGTTGCTGTTGTATTAACTCCATTTGCCTGCACTGTATAAATAGGCTGTCCATTATAATCGATTGCTAATCCAATATCCATAAAAGATATTGCTCCAGAAGTATCAACAATATCTGAAGAAAAAGCAATTGGAGACCATGCTCCATTGATATAAATTTTTAGTCTATTTGTATCTGTATCAAATGCGATTGGGGTAGATCCCAGAGTAATCTGGTTGCCTTGAATCGTGGCATTACCTGTTACGTGTAATCCATTCTTAACTCGAAAGTTTTTATCTACTGTTGCCATTTAAGTTCACTATCCCCTAATGTTTTTATTTGGGGTTTTTAAAAGGAACCCCATAACCTTATTATTTAATTATTATTTAATTATGCGTTAAAAATTGTACCAGCTACAGTAATTGTTGAATCATCTGTTGGTGTTACTCTAATTCTGCAGTGTGTTGAATCTGTATCTGCTGTAATTGTTCCTCTTGAGCCATTTGTTCCAACAATTGCATATTCTGTAATTGCAACGTTATTTGATGAATCAAGTGTTACTAGAACCTCTGAAACCTCATTATGTGTTCCGTTATCAATTTTTACCAAAAACTTTCCTGATTTAAATGTTGACTTGTTAAATTGATAAGCTGTTACTGCAACTGAACCTAAGGAAGTTACTCTTGCTGCCACCTGCTTTGCGACATCGTTTATATTTAATGACTCAAATGGTGTTGTGGAGTCGAGAACATCGTCGAGGGCTGCTTGAGCTGTGGCCTCTGCTGCAGCCTGTGCTGCGTTAGCCTTAGTTGTTGCGTCAGCTGCTGCTGTGGCTTCTGCTGCAGCCTGTGCTGCGTTAGCCTTAGTTGTTGCGTCAGCTGCTGCTGTGGCTTCTGCTGCAGCCTGTGCTGCTGATGCATAGCCTTGTGCCGCTGTATCAAGATCTGAGATTTCTGAGTCTACATAAGTAGTGTCAGCCTTTGATGCAACTAAGTTAGCAACATCTGTTGCATAATTTGGATTGTCTGCAATTGCTGCAGCCAATTCATTGAGTGTATCGAGAAGGGCTGGTGCTCCATCTACCAGATTTGCTACTGCTGTATCTGTATAGCTGTTAGCATCTGAAATTGCTTCTGATTTAGCAGTTGCAATTGCTGAATTACGAGCTGTAACTTCAGTGGTAATTGCTGCATCTGTGTAATCATTTGCATTTGACTCAGCTGTTGCTGCTGAACCTGCTGCATCATAGTTTGATGCAAGACCGTCTGCGTAATCCTTAGCATTTTGTTCTGCGGTATTTGCCTTAGATGTAGCATCTGCTGATGCTGTTGAAATAGCATTAGATTCTGCAGTATTTGCATATCCTTGTGCATTTGAATTTGCTGTAGATAAAGCTGTTGAAATATCTGTAGTTACGGTTCCATAAAGTGCATTATCTGCGCTTGTTGCAAATGCTTCTGCTGCTGACTGAGCCGCTGCGATATCTCCAGCAACTGCTGCTTGAGCACGAGCATTTGTAAAATAAAGGTTTGAACCTTCAGCTAAATCTCCAGTATCATGATTTGAAATATCTGATACTTGACCTGTAATATTTGCTGTAATAGTGCCTGCTGCAAAATCGCCGTTTGAATCGCGCTTTACAACTGTATTAGCCGTATTAGCAGAGGTTGCAGTTCCACCTATAAGGTTGACTATGTATGATTGATCGGCTGCTGCCTTGGTTAAGACATCTTCGCCATTAACGGTAGCTGTAGCACCTTCAACTACAAGACCTGTTTTTATTCTGAAATTTTTGTTTACTGTTGCCACTCTGACAACCTCCTTTTACTGCTTTATTGCTGTTCTAATGTATCTTGCTGTAACTTCTGTCGTAATTGGGGTTACACACAAACTAATTATACCTGAATTTTCTTCAAATGTTATGTCTGCTAAGCTATTATTTGTGTTTGAGACAATGTCTGATTCGGATATGTTTATGTTAGATCCATCGAATAGCAGTGTTATTCTTGTTGAGTAAAATTCTAGACCCCTGGCTATTTGAAGGTTATAATAAACCGTTCTCCAGGCGTTAATCGAAAATGAATCAACTGCTGTTTTGTTTTCAATACCTGTAACAATTAAATCATTGTTACCTTCTAGGCCTAATAGCTCTACTATAGAATCTGTACTGTTTCCGAGATTGGACAGACTCTCATTTATAGAATCTACTGAGGCATTTAAACTTGTTACTTTATAATCTAAAGAATCAGTATCGTCTGAATTGTTAATACCAATTTTAGACTGCATTGCTTCAAGTGCGTCATTGACGTTTGAATGAAGCGCGGCATGTCCAGAAAGACTTTCTGTACTCTGTGGATTACTTAAGTCATCTAATGATGACGGGAAATTAGTTGCCATATTTCCTCCTTTTAAGTGTTAATGCAATTATACCAAGTATTTAATTATAATTTAGAAAAATTATTTTATTCTGGTCCGCCGCCATCTAATAGCGTTAAATCAGAACTGGATGGATTATTTACATCATCTGATGGCCCTCCCCCATCAAAAGACGAAACTATAGGATGAATTACGGCTGTATTGTTTTCTACGTTAGTTTTTGTAAATGTTACTGGGTTAGTAATATCAATCGTATGCACATCTCCGTCATATGTATGTGTATGCATGTAAAAAGGAGTAGGATCATCACTTTTTGCTATATTAACCCAGGTTGTTCCATTATGTACCTTTAAAGCCTTTTCTGTTGTATTAAAAAACACATCTCCTTCAGACCCAGAAGGATCTGAAGAAAGTGTTGTTAAGTTCAGTAAAGACTTAAATTTTCTTGACATGTTAGCCTACTACTACAACTCTATACTCTCCAGATGATGGAGCAGCAGCAAATTTTATTGTAACTACTGAATTTGATGTATGCTCAATATCTGTTGTTACAACTGAATAAGGCGAAGCTGTTTCATAAACAGAAACTGTAATATCTTTTGTTCCAAGATTATGCTCTACAGCATAACTTGTTGCTGATGAATTAAGTGTTTCAGAATACTTTCTTGTAATAGAATGATAATTTGTTCCATCATTTGTTAATGTCCACTGATTATCAGACTCATTCCATAGAATCTCAACATCTGATTCATCCCCGCGCTCTACCTTAATTCCAGCATTAACTGTTGGAGCACCAGTAGCATTGCTATTTAAAACTACCTTATTATCTTCAATATTAATTTCTGTTGTATTAACAGCATTAATGCTTCCAATAACGTTTAGGTTTCCACCAACTTGCAAATCACCAGTGATTTCAACATCGTCTGGTAATCCAATTGTTACTACCGCAGATTCTCCAGATCCAACAACTTCAATTTCATTGGCTGTTCCAGAAATAGAAGCTACATAGTCGCCAGTTGTTTCTGTTCCAAGAGCTACGCTTACAGTAGTTTCCGAAGCGCTAGTTAATCTACCTTGCTGATCTACTGAAATTACTGGTATTGAATTTGAAGATCCATAAGATCCTGGATTAACTGCTGTATCATCTAGATCAATCGTTGTTGTTCCAGAATTATCATCATATGACGCTGTTAAACCAGTTCCGCCATTTATTGATGAACCTATAAGATCTTGAATAACCTCTTGGGATCCAGATGTTGGAATCCACTCAGTGCCATTCCAAAAATAAAGTGTGTTGTCGCCAGTATCAAAATATATTTGGCCAGAAACAGGCGACGATGGTGCAGAAGCAAGATTTTGAATTCTTGCATTGAGAAGTTCATTCTTGTTTAGATCTAAACTTACTACAAATTTTCTTGACATTTTTTCTCCTTACGACAAATAGGCGGTGCCAGAAAAAGGCTGTGCCATTGTCAATGTTAATATATTTAAATTATCATAATCAATGCCAGTTTCAACTATGTCACCAGAACTTGATTTGATTGTAACATTTGGTTGATAACCTAGATTATGAGTTATTGATACTGAATAAACTCCATTTACTGGTCCAGAAACTTGTGCCAATTCCCATGTGGTTGTATGTGATACTTCTTTATCTAGTATAAATTGATTTGCACCAGACCAGGTAAGGTCTGAAAGTTTTGGTCCATAAAACATTGTTGTATTTTTATCAAAGTAGAAGTCGCCTTCAAGTCCAAAATTATTTGCTGGGGCACCAATGCCGTTGAGTATAGTTTTACCTCTTGGTCCTTGTGAACCAGGAGAAGATATAACTACTTTATTTTTTTGCTCAAGTATTTTAATAACATTAGACATCAAATAGTCACACTCCTACTCAGAGTCATAAATCCTTCTACTAATTTCATTTTGTTTCCATTTGAGTCAACAACCATGATATCGTAAGATGATTTAGGATAAAACATTTTATTTGTTTGAGTAGGAGTAACTTTAATTGTTAATTTGCCATTAGGCTCGTCAATTGTAATACCACCAGATGGTGATGTTAATGTAAATGCTAACTTGCTTCCGCCTTTTGTGTCGCGGACTTGCATTTTAGCTGTAGCACCAGTTAAGTCGATAGGGGTTACTTCATCTTCTTCGGTATATTGAACCTCAAAAGTAAAAGTAGCATTCTGATCTACTTCCCAATTTTTTTGTACTGCCATTTGCAAAAATCTCCTTAAATAGGAAAACTCCTACACTTATTCTAGCATAGGAGTATTCCTAATCGACTATTAAATTATATTACTTCTTTGTAAAACCGAACGAGCTTTCGTTAGGATTTAGTGCCTTAAGAATAACTGGTAGGCAGGCTGCAATTCCGCCTTTTACCAAGTCTCCTGGGTTCGTGTTGCCAGTCATGTATAGGGCAATAGCGGCACCTAAAAAGTGACGACCATAGCTTGCTAACGCTGCTAGAATTTTCTCTTGCATTGTTACCTTTCCATCATTGTTTAGATCTTGATTCATTAAGATCCTCCTATTTCTGGGCCTTGTGCCCAGGAATTTTGGGCGGTTAGCCCAATCTTTATTATATACCTTTTAGGCGGAAATGTCTACCAATTCACAATTGCCATCTGAACTACACGCAAGGGTGGCGTTGATAGATGTTCCGTCTTCTGTCTCATAAAATGATAAATCTTCCCAACGAATACTGCTTGGCATCTTGGATAAAAGGTCTTCATACTCTTCTTTAGAAACCTCTTGGTATGGAGCTTGCTTATATGAATGATCCGAATGCGGTAGGAATGAAATTCCTGATACCTCATCAAAATGCTTATACACCCAAGCACCTACTTCCATCCATTCATCTTCTTTTACTGATACAGTAATTGATGGTTTATGTTCGCACCAAGCACGTTGATAGACTAGCCAAATATTTAAATGATCAATAGCTGTTAAATCATTTCTTATAATAGCGCCTTCTGGTGCTTTTACTGGAAATGAAAATACATAAGTTTCATTTGGCTTCATTACGTCATCTTCAACTGGAATTCCAACTTCTTTTAAAAATATTGAAATAGGGTCGTTCTTTGATCCACGAACTGTACGAATATAGTATGGTGAATGCCATGGATGCATTCCAGAAGAAACTCCAACTAGTTGTGACACTGTACCTGAAGGCTTAACACATGTAATAGCTGCGGATTCAGATATACCAATTTTTTCAGCCTCAGACTTATTTGCTTCTCTTGCTGACTCTCTTAGTGTCATTAAAAATGCTTCTAAGGAAACGATGTCCTCTTTGCCAGACATGAACTTATGTCCAAATTGTCCAGTTAGTGACACACCAAGTAGCCGCTCCTCCTCTGTATTGTCTTTCCAAATTTTACGAATATACTTAAAATCTGTAAGCGTGGATTGCCATGTTCCAAGAATAGATGCTAATCTTACTTTATTCTCAATATCTTTTTTTGTGTCTTTTTCACGTATTACGACTTCTGAAAGATTGCAAAATTGATATGGGCGAAGAATGATTTCAGAACAAGGGTTAGTTCCATAATGGATTTCTGGGTCTCTACGACCATATTTAGCTGCCTGTGCCTGCGCTGCTGCAACATTGTAGATACCACGTTCACCAGATTTTGAATCATATAAATTTTTCCACTCTGCTATAAACTGTTCCATTCCTGGTTTACGAGAATAAGCGACTGAATTATTTGAAAGTGAACGTTGAGTATTATTTTCCCACCAATTACCAGATTTTGCAGCTGCCATTTCAATGTCATTAATGTTTGAAAGAGAAATCATTGCGGAACGCCTTACACCGCCGACAACTACAACTTCACCAATCTTGCACATAATATCGTGAGCCTCAATTGGCTTTAGCTGTCTTCCAATTGCATTCTTAAACTTTGCAATTGTAAAATCAAAAAGATTTACGAGTGGCTGCGGTCCAGAAGATCTACCACCCATAGTTTTAAGACGTGCTCCAGCAGGTCTAACTTTTGAAACGTCAATCGCTGGAATGTGTCCAGTCCAAAGTAACGCAAGAAGTTCACGGTACGCCTTTGCCCATCCTTGTTTTGAGTCTTCTACAACAATTACAGTATCTGATTTTTCAAGTGTTTCTGGAACGGCAGGCAGTTTATTAATGTACTTATATTCTACAGAAAATCCAACTCCAGTTCCACACATTAAAATATACATTGTCTCATCAAACGATCTTGGAGAATCTACTGGAACAAATGAGCAGTTATAACCTGCAACATGGTCTCTGTCAAGAGCAGCGCCTGCAGTCATTACTGCTCTCATTGAGGGCATTACATTTCTATTGTATACAAATTCTTTTAATTCATTTACTAATTTTTCATCTGGGACATAATTAAATTTTTCTGACAAATGATCAATCATAAAACTAAAATATCTATCTACTGTTTCTCCCCAGCTTTCTCTACGATTTTCTTCTGGAATCCATCTAGCATATCTTGACAATGCAATAAAGTTTTCGTATGGATTTTCTATAGTTTTCATTTATTCCTCTTTCCGCCCTAAAGCTAATTAATTATTAGTAAGAGTACCATTCTACCAAAAAGTTTTTAAGATGTGAAGCCCAATAATTATTTTTTTTAGTTGACTGGCTTGACATATTTATATATATAATGTTATGATTATAACTCGTTATCTCTAAAGGAGGAAATGCCAATGGAGAATATAAAAACAAAGTTGAGTGATGTTGCAAATCACTGGACAGCAATTGGATTGGCTATAGCTTTTCTATTTACTGGAAATACTAATAGCTTATCTGGTGCAAATGCTTTAATAACTGAAACAACATTGCAAAAAGATGCAAATCTTACCGCAAAAGTTGAACCAGTGAAAATGAGTGCACAACTGAAAAAAGAAACCCTAGAGAGGTTCAGCAATACTGTATACAAGCCTTCAGATTCACTTTCTGGAGTAGAACTAAAAAAACTACTACAGTCAGTTGGGTTCGAAGGAAAAGCCCTTAAAACGGCTTGGGCCATTGCTATGAGAGAGTCCAATGGACGACCTATGGCATATAACGGCAACAGGAATACTGGAGACAGTTCCTATGGGATTTTTCAGATCAATATGTTAGGAAATCTTGGCATAGATCGTAAAGAAAAATTTCAATTGAGGTCAAATGTACTTTTATTTGACCCAGTAATCAATGCAGAGATAACGTATTATATGACTGGTGGCGGACAAGATTGGTCATCATGGAAAGGCTTAAATGCTTCAGCTAGGGAATGGCTCCCTAAGTTTCCAAACAATTAAGGAGATGGGATGAGGGTACAATATGTATCCAAATACCTGGCCCTTGCAGAGGATGGCCTGGTTCAGAAGATGTATTGTCCTATGGACCAGGGCATCCTTTTTTGCAATGTAGATGTTAATGAGAGTATTGTGCTATACTGTTTATCTTGTGATTATACTAAAATAGTTGGGATATCTCTTTATGCCGACATGGTAAAGAAAGTCGATGAAATAATAAATGGGCAAACAAAAAATTGATCTTGATCAGGAATTGGTTAAGAAAGTTTCTAAAGTAATCCCTTGCATACATATGAATGCGGATGCTATGGCATGCAATTCTGTTGCGGTATTTTTAGGATTCTTGAAATACCACCGAGAAAATGGTTCAACTTTAGAAGATGTAATTAATGATATTAAGGTAACTGAAATTAATGACTGAAAAAGATACTCAGGCATTAGAAGATAATTTACCTATGGTGAATTATATTATGTTACATAGAATTTATGATGTATTGACATTAGTAGCTAATTTATTAGCTAAAGATGATGCAGATAAAGAAAATGTAGCAAAAATGGTTGAATACCATAACCAGGGGTTCCTTTTGGGGCCAGCCCCTGCATACACTTCAAATGAGGATAATGATGAATAGAGATGAAGCAATCAAATTAATGCAAGATCAGTTTACTGAGGGAAATCGTGCTCTCGCAGAAACAGCTGGAATGCCTAAAGAAGAGATAGAACAAAAAATTTCAGAAGGCCATGCAGCAATTCAGCATCTTTTAACATTGGTTTATGACGCTATGAAAGTCAATAATTTATTAAAGTAATCTATTGACTTTTTGTTTAAAATATTTTAAAATACTATATGTAAGTCGTAGCTTTAGCTCCTTACATCGCACTTAGGTGCGTAACCCCCTATTGGATCCGCCTCTAATAGGGGGTTATTTATTTTATAGTGGTATAATATATTATATGCAGGTAAATAAAAGAGTAGAGAAAGTGGCTGAAACCATTAGAATGATCAGCCCTGACTTTACTGTTGCTAAGAGTTGGCAGGCGGCATATGAAATTGTTAGTGTACTTGATAATATGGAAAAAGAAGAAATTTGGGAGCAGCCTTGAGTAGGGATTATTTTAAAAGAAGTTTTTTCTCACCGTACTTTCAGTCAAACCATTATCAAGAAACTCACGAAGCCAAGGTAGAGCAAAAGATAGAAGCATTTTTTATGAAATGGTTTACAAAAAAAGATAAAGACGAAAAGGATGATAAATAATGTTTTATGACAGACCAGATTGTATAAGACTATCAGAGTGGGTAGACGATTGGGGTTCTCAAAGCGGTATTTTTGTATTTAAAAATATAATCCCCCAACATCTAGTTGAAAAAATTGAATCTCAATTAAACTCAGCTAGCAAAGAAGAATTTAGATATGAAGAAACATTAATTGATTGGTACGCCGAAAAGGTTAGCCCTTCGCCAGATGGACTTCATGATGTATGGGAATTTATGTCAGAGCTTCTTGGGCCAGAATATGTAATACACCCATCTAGAAATTTATTAACACTGCGTCCTGGTGATGGAGGAATGTTTATTCACTCTGATTCTCCAGGCAAGGGTGCATGTCATAGACTTTCGCAACCAGACGTATGGCAGACATGCTGCGTAATTGATTTTGGTGTTGTTGCATATTTTGGAGATTGGGAAGGCGGAGAAGTATTTTATCCAAATATAAGACCTGATTCTTTTCCTAAAGCACCTGGAAGTCAAGATTATGGATCAGAGGAAGAGTGTTTTGAATACAAGCCAGAAAAGGGAGACGTAGTAATTCACTCCGCATTTTGGCCATATAATCATGGAGTTAGAGAAGTAACATCTGGAACTAGATACGCCTTTTCTAATTTTTCATTACAGGCAGTTGATAACCCTGGAACATTCCACAATTATGGAACTGAAGAATACGTAAAACAAATTGCTGAGAGAACTCCAGAACAACTAACTTTATGGGCCAGACCTCTTATTGCGAATCCACAATTTTCAAGCGATATAATTAAAGCAATCCAAGATTCTGGATTGAAGGGTGATGATATCGCTGATAAATTCTTTAGTGATATGGAAAAAGAAGAAGTTCCGAAAATTATGCCTGAGCCAGTAGCTGTTGATGGCAAACTTATTAGAAAACTTTAGTATTCTAGTCTAAATACCTTTTCGCTCTTAGGATGCCAATCATCTAAAAATTCTGCATTATCCTGTGCAAACTTTAAAAGTCTTGGGTTTCTGATCGGCTTTTGATGAATAAAGAAGTCATTGCTGCCACCATCATATCCATTATCTTCAATCTTTTTAAATATTCCATCTACAACTTTTGGATCCATCCATCTGTAATAAGCAATGGAGCCCTGGAATGAAATTCTTTCTTTATCGGACAATATCTCATTTACAGCATGAATTATCTCTATATTGTGAAATACGATATCCCCCCTTTTTGGCTTATATGTAAATTTATATTCTGGATACACCAGTTCTCCACCTTCAAAATCATCGTTAAAATACATTATGAAAGCAGAATAATGAAGAGGCATCTTTCTTGTATGTACACCTGTTTCGTCCCATGACCAATTTTCTATAAAGTCATGAACGTGTCTTAAAACATCACAATGTGGGAAGTCTCTGTGGCCCCTCCACCTAACAATAACATGATCCACATCATCTGATAGCAGAGGGTTATCTATATCTAAAAGATTTTTAATTCTATCTCTATATTTTTTGATTGAATTTATATAAATAAATGGCTTTCCATCTTTATACTCTTGCGTAGATTTTACTTCTTCTACTATCTCGTCACATTCAGATTCAGTTAAAAAATTTCTATATATGAAAGCTTCCTGGTTTAATTGCTCAAAGCCCCTATCTAAAAAATATCTTTTATTAATTAATCTAGTACGCTCATCAATAATTGGAATATCCATTATACCTCTCTTCCAGAGTAAGCTCAAAAAGCATCTTGTGCAGTATTACACAATCTTCATGTTTAAATAATAAATCACACACTCCGTCATTTTCGGCAGCGTTCAAACAATTTTCTTTTAATGTAAATTCTAAATGTTCTACAAACGCCTGTACGGCGATTTCAGCTAGGTGAACCTCGTTTGGGGACCCAAGTGAGGATGGGGAGGTGTTAAATTCTATAAACCCCCTTAGAAGCCGATTCTCAAGGGAAGGTATCGACACTCTAACCCGCTTTCTTTTCTTTTCTTAAATGTGTCCTTATTCTATGACAATTTGAACACACAATTTCGCATTTTGCTAGTTCGTCATCTATTTTCTTTTTAGATAAACTTGGGACTAACTCCATAACGTTTTTTTGCTTTTGGCCCCTGACGTGATCAAAGTCCATTACGTAATACGGATAGCTGATTCCACAGTCAGCACACGGATTCTGCTCCTTCTTGTCCCTTAGGTACTTATAAAGAGCGGCCTTCTGCTTTGCTATAGAAGTTTTTTCAGCCTTCATACATACATATTGTACTATATAAAGTGAATTAGTGCGAAAAAAGTGCGGCGGAAGTAGAAGAGACCATTTTCATACTATGCAATATATAAATAACCAATATAGGCCACAATACAAATCCATGAGAATATAATAAGTCCCTTATAGATTTTATTTAATATTGGCCCTGAAGAATATAACAATATTTGTCCTTTCTCCTCCAAGCACAGTTTTTACCTTATGTAGGTTATCCTGATTACCTTCAAAATAGATCATTGAACCCTTATTGGGTTTTAGGGATAAATTGTGCAAAGGAAATTCTATCTCCCCGCCCAAATAATCATCATTTAAAAATAAAATAGCTGAGTATGCCTTTTGTTCATATCCATCTTCAAGAGTTGCTAATTTTTCATCAGAATGGAGCATAAGATTTGCACCTTGTGCAAATGTTTGACATACTGCTCTTTTTAGATGCAGATTAGCAGGATTATATTCTTTTTGAAAAATTGATTGTAGCTTATTTAAAATGTCGACAATTTTATCTTCAACTTCTATATATTCGTCATTTGGATACGTCCAATGGAAAAACTTATTATCTCCAAATTCAATATATTTATGCTTTCTAAAGCAGTTGACTAAAATATCTGCTTCATTATCTTATCGTGACTGGGAAAC